>Ga0209713_10000002_pt1 | contig 252573 bp, 222 predicted proteins | sample ArcOceMetagenome_3_FD_187444 | JGI IMG/M metagenome (GOLD analysis project Ga0209713, IMG submission 187444) | Marine eukaryotic phytoplankton communities from Arctic Ocean - Arctic Ocean- Svalbard ARC20M Metagenome (SPAdes) (version 2) | ecosystem: Environmental > Aquatic > Marine > Oceanic...
AGCCTTTTTCTTCACAACCTTTTTAGGCGCTGCTTTTTTAACAGCCTTTTTCTTCACAACCTTTTTAGGCGCTGCTTTTTTAACAGCCTTTTTCTTCACAACCTTTTTAGGCGCTGCTTTTTTGGCGACTGTCTTTTTTGTAGCTTTTTTGGGGGCTACCTTCTTCTTAACAGCCTTTTTGGCTGGAGCTTTTTTAGCGATTTTCTTGGTCGCTTTGTTAGTAGTAGTTTTCTTCTTAGGCATAGTTTTTGGGGGGTTAAAATCCGATAATTCGGCTGGTAAAGATTCAAGTGCTGCTCGTAACAGCTCACCCACGCTTACTTGCTTCTGCTTGCTCAAGCGAGTCAGTTGCTGGCGAAGTTCGGAAGGCAAACGCACGGAGATCTGACGGTGAACAGATGGTTTAAGATCAATATCTGAAAAATCAAAAACACTTACTGCATGGCGAACAACCTCGCTGAGTGAGCGTGCACCGACTTTCTTTTGTAACTGCTTGAGCTTATCAAGCAGTTCTTGTTGGAGGTCGAAAGTTAAAGGGCTGGTAGTTTCGCTACTCATAATTACGTCGCAAAAGACAGTGGCGAAAATGTAATGTGTAGCAACTATGTCAATACAATAGATTTACACGAATATCCCCTTAAAAAAATTAGCCACATTAAGCTTACAACACATCAAAAAGTGCCGCTGAAATCACTGGCACATCGACGCCACGGTCGGGACTAAAAACCGCAGTATCAAAAATCAAACCAACGCTCGCTTCCTTCACCTTAAAACCAGTGGAGCCTTGAACCTTACCACCGCTGACTTCCGACAATACGGTTTCCTTTACGATATACTGGCCCTGCACTTTCTGAAAGCTTCGCAGCCTGAACTCGGAACGTGGCTCGCCATCCACACCAAAGACTTCTACTTCAAGTAACCCATCATACATATCGTCTAAAGCAATCCGCACGCCTGAGATTCCATGCCGAGCAGACAATGAACCTTCAGGCGGCTTCATGAGAAAACGCTGGCCGATACGGCTCAAGACATTCGCGGGGCCTTCATATGTATACTCGTTCCAATAAATAAATGGCATTTGTAAATCGAAGGGGGTGTAAAACACACCATCAAAGATAGGCTCAAATAACGCCCCTCCATCAATGCTTACGAATGGCTCAGCAGGGCCATGGCGAATCCATACTTCAGGCGAGATGCCATTTTGCACGATCAACTCAATCGGAGGGACTGCAACGAGTTCACCTCGCTTGACCCGCTCCGGATATAATTGAAACCGGCTAACAGGCCCACGCTCATTCCACGAACCAAACATGACTCCATTATAGCGAACAGTTCGACTGCTCCCCTTTGGTTTATGCTCTAATTGAAACTTAAAACAGAAATCACCACTCAAACGCTGCGCTCGAAAAGACGCAATACGCTTAGCTCCCTCCTCTGCATCAATCTTCTCCATGATCGAAGGCCGCGGAGTACGATCTCCAGTTCGCTGAGCATTGGAGACGCTAGGCAACCAGGCATAAAAAAGGCCAGCTGCGGTAAAACCGAGAACAGCTGACCTTAGTCTAAACAAAATGTAGATGTCTTTAATGAACGCATTAATTTGAAGTAGGCACAGTCTCAGTCATCGACGCTTTTGCATCAATTACTGGAGCAACCACTTCAACAGACTCAACCACCGCTTCAATTGCCTCTCCTGCATCTTCAACGACAGCCACAACAGTCTCAGCCGCAGGGGCCACCGCTTCAGCGCTAATTAACTCACTCGCGCTGACAATCTTGGTACGATTGGCCGCTTGTGATTGATACATAAGGAACAAGCCCAGTGCGACTAAGAAAAAAGCAATGATACCATAAATAGTACCCTTAGTCAGAATATTGCTCGTATCGGAACCAAATGCCGACTCAGCTGCACCGCCTCCAAGTGCGGCTCCCATCCCTCCGCTCTGGCTAGTGCGTTGCATCAAGACCAGCAGGATGACGAAAGCAGAAATAAGAAGAAGAACTAGAGTGAGAAGGCTGATGAATAATGCGCTCATAAAATATCACGAATGGAAATTAGAAAAGCTTGCTAAATTGCGCAGTGAGCACCCGAGTTCAAGCGATAAATTCAATAGAAACAGCTCTAGCACGATAAAAAGACACCAGATCTGATGGCGCCTTCTTATATAATTGAAAAAAATCGCTTTGACAGTCGACCCTGACTGCATTTCTGATGTGCATAGATGGAAAACGCACCCTACCAGAAACTACTCACTAAAGGCCACATCGCTCTTGGAGCGATTCTCACACTTGGAGTCTTTATTCTTATGTCGTTTTTGTTGCGTCCATTCACTTTTTCAACTGATCCGACAGTTGCACAGCTACAGGCTTGCTTCACTGCAATCCCGATCAGTGCAACGTTCTGGTTTGCATGCCACATGTTCATGCTGGTCTTGGTCGATCAGCGAAAGCGCAACAAAGAGGCTCAGTAAGCTAGGCTCTAGTTAATTTCCACACAAGGTCGCACCCTCGATTTAGGCTGCGGCCTTTTTGTGCCTGAGACTTTCGTCGAACCAAGGAATAACACTAGTTAAGACTCAATCGGAGTGCCAGACCTAGCATCAAGCGGCGAGCATACGGGGGGGGCACCACAGGCAGGGACGACTTCGCATCCTCCGCATTGTCCCTTAAGCTACCAGTTGCCGTCGCCAACCACGCAGATCCCAGGACAGGGAGGCCCAGCACGATGCCCGCGAAATGAGCAACGTCTCGACAAGACGGGACAGTAATTATTCCTCGGCCTCGAGCTCTGCTAATTCAGTTGCACGGCGTTTCTTCTCAATATACGAACCGACCAAGATTGCCAACTCGTAGAGTCCATAGAGAATTCCCGTCGTCAAAGGCAGCGATAGAAAGTCGCCTCCAGGAGTCAGCAGCGCCGCAAAGATCATCGCCCCGACAAAGACAGCCCGACGAATCGCCTTCAAGGTCTCAACCGCTAACACTTGTATGAAGATCAAGATCACAATTATAAGCGGAAACTGAAAGATCGCGCCCGTCGCCAAGGAAAACCAGACGACCATATTATAATATTCCGACGCAGCCAACAACACCTGAAAGCCCATCACTTGGTTGAACTTAACCGAGAAAGCCAGCGTGAGCGGCAGAATCGCATAAAATGCGACCCCCACGCCTGAAAGGAATAAGACAAAGGCAGCGAAACAAGCAGGACGCACCACTTTACGCTCCCGGTCCGTCAACCCCGGCGCGATGAAGCACGCCATAAAATACAGCACAAAGGGCATCGACAGCACTAAGCCCCCCAGCAACGCAATCTGAATAAAGACCGAAAAGACCCCCATCGGCTTATAAGTAATTAATTTCTCTCCGACCAACTCGGCCGAGCCATAAGCCTCAATCAAAGGCATCTGCAAAAATGCACCGACATTCGGCATCAAGCAGCCCACGATCACAACACCGAGGAGGAACGCTAAAATACTACGGCCGACCGTCCAACGGAAATCCTCGAGATGCTCCAAAAAGGACATTCCACTCTCTTCTTCATCGCGCTGCAACCCATCGTCCCAAACAAAATCACCATCACCACTTTTTGAAAGATCGTCTTCGTCACTGTTTGGATACTCCGTCATAAATATAAAACACTTTTGAATAAGACCACAGTGTAACCGCAACACTGAAAATGGATCGAATAAATAAATCATCCATTCAGACCGCCCATAGGTCTTCTAATCCATTGACAGGCATGGTGAAACTCATTTGCTACACGACTTCCGCCTGCTAAGAGATTTCAAAAACGGATTACCTTAGCAATTAACTCGATCCAAACTAGGTCGTTTCTTATGCCAGCCAAAAAACTCACAAAAAAAACAACCAAGCGCACAGTTGCGAAGGTAGTCAAATATAGCTACGACTTCGGTCAAAAAACTGATGGTAGCTCCAAACTCCGCGAACTTCTCGGCGGTAAAGGTGCCAATCTCGCTGAGATGGCCCGTATTGGACTGCCAGTGCCACCAGGCTTCACAATCACCACTGATGTCTGCTCTTACTTCTATGACAACGGTCGCAAATATCCAAAGACACTCGCAGCTGAAGTTAAAGCCTCGGTTGCGGTGATCGAAAAGGAAGTCGGCAAGAAGCTCGGCGCGGAAAAAAACCCGCTGCTCCTCTCCGTTCGTTCCGGCGCTCGCGAGTCGATGCCTGGCATGATGGATACCATCCTGAATCTTGGACTCAACGACAAGACAGTGAAGGCACTCGCTAAAGAATCTGGCAACCAAGCATTCGCATATGATTGCTATCGTCGCTTCATCCAAATGTATGGTGATGTCGTCATGGGCGTTCAAGCAGTCAACGAAAACGACCACTGCCCATTCGAAGCTATCCTCGAAGAAATTCGCAGCGAAGCGGGTGTTGAACTGGACAACGAGCTTACAGCTTCTGACCTGAAAGAGCTGATCAAGCGCTACAAGGCAGTCATCAAGCAACGTACTGGCACCGCTTTCCCACAAGATGCTTACGAGCAACTCTGGGGTTCCGTCAGCGCCGTGTTCAACTCGTGGCAAAATGAGCGTGCGACACTTTACCGCCAGAAATACGGCATCCCAGCTGCATGGGGCACCGCTGTTAACGTTCAAGCGATGGTCTTCGGTAACATGGGTGACACTTGCGCAACAGGTGTAGCTTTCACACGTGACCCTGCTAATGGTGAGAAAGTCTTCTACGGCGAATATCTCATCAATGCTCAAGGCGAAGACGTGGTGGCAGGTATCCGCACACCCAACCCGATCGCAGAGCTCAAGGACGAAATGCCACACGCACACGCTGACCTCGAAAACGTTCGTAAGAAACTCGAGAAGCACTTCAAGGATATGCAGGACTTCGAGTTTACCGTTGAAGACGGCAAGCTCTGGATGCTGCAGACGCGTAACGGCAAGCGCACTGGCCTTGCAGCGGTTCGAATCGCAGTTGAGCTCGTTAAAGAAAAGCTGATCGATCAAAAGACTGCATTGCTTAAGATCCCTGCTGATTCGATTTCTTCCCTGCTAGTTGCGGTCTTCGACCCAGTTGCAGTGAAGAAGGCTAAGGTTCTGACAACTGGCCTTCCAGCGGGTCCAGGTGCTGCCTCCGGTAAAATCTGCTTCACCGCTCCGGAAGCTGAAGCAGTTGCTGCTCAAGGCGGCCGCGCAATCCTTTGCCGTGTTGAAACAACCCCAGAAGACCTTCGCGGCATGATCGCAGCGGATGGTATTCTCACCTCTCGTGGCGGTGTTTCTTCTCACGCAGCACTGGTTGCTCGTCAGATGAACAAAGTCTGCGTGTGTGGCGCATCTGCTGTCGTCATTAGCTACGGCGCTGAAACACTCAAAATCGGCAACAAGGTCTTCAAGAACGGCGACGATATTTCGATCGATGGCACAACTGGTGAAATCTTCGCTGGTGCAGTTGCAACCGCACCTTCTGAAGTCGACCAAGTGCTCAACGGCAAGTTGAAAGCTAAAGACAGTTATACATTCCAAATGTATGACCAAGTCATGAAGTGGGCTGACAAACATCGTAAGATGGGCGTCCGCACGAATGCTGACTCTCCTGAGCAAGCTATTTCCGCGATCGCTTACGGCGCTCAAGGTATCGGACTTTGCCGCACGGAACACATGTTCTTCGAAGGTGATCGCATCACATTCATGCGTCAGATGATTCTTGCAACTGACGAGAAAGAGCGCCGCGCAGCACTCAGAAAGCTTCTTCCATTCCAACGCAAGGACTTCACAGGTCTCTTCAAAGCCATGGGCGGGCTCCCCGTCACAGTGCGTTTGCTTGACCCACCGCTACACGAGTTCCTGCCTCACGACGAGTCCTCCAAGCGCGAGCTTGCGAACTCCCTCGGCGTAGATGTTGATGTGATCTCAAACCGCGTACACGCACTTCACGAGTCCAACCCAATGCTTGGTCACCGTGGTTGCCGTCTTGGTATTTCCTATCCGGAAATCACCGAAATGCAGGCACGTGCGATCTTCGAAGCGGCGGCGGCTTGCTACAAGCTCAAGAAGCCAATTAAGGTCATCCCTGAAGTCATGATTCCACTCGTCGGCTTCGCTGATGAGCTCAAGAATCAAGTTGCAGTAGTTCACCGCGTCGCGGCTGAAGTCATGGAGAAGAAGGGCATCAAATTCAAATACCTCGTCGGTACGATGATCGAAGTCCCCCGTGGTGCTTTGACTGCTGATGAGATTGCTGAAACTGCAGAATTCTTCAGCTTCGGCACCAATGATTTGACTCAGACTGGCCTCGGCATGAGCCGTGATGATGCTGGGACATTCCTCGGCAATTATAAGGATCTCGACATCCTGCCACAGAACCCATTCGCATCCATCGATGTAGCGGGCGTTGGCCAGCTCGTTGAAATCGGCGCGCAAAAAGGACGCACAACCAAGAAGAACCTGAAGCTCGGCGTTTGCGGCGAGCATGGAGGCGATCCAGCTTCCATCGAGTTCTTCCACAATGTCGGCCTCGACTACGTCAGCTGCTCGCCACCTCGCGTGCCAGTGGCTCGTCTCTCAGCTGCCCAAGCAGCGCTCAAGGCGAAGCAGTAGTCTGGATCGACTCAGTCACATTTCTGCTCCAAAAGCCCTTCGGTTCGCCGAAGGGCTTTTTTTGTTTTATGGACGATCAATAAACTAGAGGCGCAGCTCAAATCAGTTATTTTCGCTTGCCGAGCGAGGTCGTTTGAATGACTAATAACATATCATACAACCCGTAGTTAATTATTTTGACTCACAAAGAACACCCCCAACCCGGCCAAACAGAGGCCCAATGGTCAGTGCGCATACGCAAGCAATTTTTGCGCAGCCGCGACCTAATAAATAAAGATATTTGGGAGCTAGAGCAGCTCGGCCGTAAAACAGCACGTGCCCGCTGCTATTTATTACTGCGCATCCTCACGCTCACTTTTCAAGGGCTGCGGCGCAATAAACTACCAGTGCAATCGGCCGCGTTGACCTTCTATTCGCTCATCGGCATTGGCCCGCTCATCGCACTGGGTATTATGGTCTCCAGCTTCGTGATCGACCAATCTCCTGCGAATCCGAGCAATGGCGAATCACCCGCCGAAAACCGTGCAGTGGCATGGATTGAAACTGCGATCACCTACGCTGCACCTCAACTCTCAATCGATACCAACGACGATGACATTGATAATGCAGAGTTAGCTCCTGAAATTACCGAGATGATCAATAGCTTCATCGCGGCGGCACAGTCCGGCACGGTCGGCGTCGTCGGTTCCCTCATGTTGTTCGTGATTGGCATCCAAGTGCTCTCATCGATTGAGGCCTCGTTCAACTCACTCTGGGGCGTCGATCAAGGCCGAAAGATCGGTGAGCGCATCGTGGTGTATTGGACTTTCATCAGCCTCGGAGCAGTCCTGGGAGCGGCAGCGCTGACCTTGGTCACAGTCACAAAGATCGCACAAATAATGGAGCATCTCCCCTTCGGCGGCGAATTCCTATCTCTTGCAGTCTTCTTGAGCCCTATTATTGCTTTTATTTTAATCACTACACTACTGGCGGTCTTCTTCCGTTTCATTCCGAATACACAAGTCAATTGGAAGGCCGCATTCACCGGAGCAACGCTCGTTGTCGTATTGCTCCAACTCTATAACATGCTTTCATTTTTATATGTGCAGCGTGTCATCGATACCCGCAGCCTCTACGGTTCAGTCGGCATTATTGTGGTGCTCATGCTCGGTCTTTACGTCTTCTGGTTGCTCATCCTATTCGGCGGACAGGTAACCTACGCAGTGCAAAACGCCAATTACCTGACGAATGAAAATGCCTGGCAAAAAACCAGTGAACACACCAAAGAGATTATTTCATTGGCTGTACTAATTTCAGTCGGCAAGCGCTTTCAGGCAGGTGCTGCCCCGACCCGTTGCAGCGAGCTCCACCAAGAGCTTCGTGTGCCCAGCCATATATTAAATTCAAGTATCCACCGCTTGTGTGAACTAGGCTACCTAACTGCAGTCGCCGTTCAATCATTTGAAGACGAACGCGACCCTGCCTATCAACCCGGGCACCCACTTGAATCGATTACGCTCGGGGCATTTAAGCAGACATTCCAAACTTACGGTAACAATAACGGCACCGAACTAGTCGTACAGCACACGCCCGAACTGCGTACCTATTTAGAAGAAATCATCAGTTTGAAGGACTGCCCCAAGGCCACACTCACAATCCGTGAACTAATTAATCACTAGCCACACAGATCCAATCTGACACGAACCGGTTAACTTACATGTAAGCAAGGGATTGACAGGTCATAACCTGCATCTAACCTCCCCGTTTTCTTATTTCCTTTGTCATGATTTCTTGGATTCAAAACCACCTCATCCGCCACGGTCGCTGGATATTCCTCACTCTTTTGTCGGTCATCATTGTAGCCTTCGTTTTTACGATTGGTAACACGCCGGGCTGCACATCAGACCAAAGCGCTTACCGCGAGCAAAACTTCTATGGTTACGACCTCAATTCGCCTCACGAAATGGGCATCATTAGTGAAAAAGTTTCGCTGAGTGCGATTCTCAACACAGGTCGTCCGATCCAGAGCGAACAACAATTCCAGTCACAGGTCACCAGCCGTATCGCCCTCCTGCACTTAGCAGAAGAAATCGGTGTACCAGCCCCCGACCAGAAGACACTTGAAAGCTACATTATGACCAAAGCTGCCTTCCGAGGCGCTGATGATCAGTTTAGCCGCGATGCTTACACCAGCTTCGTAGACAATATCGAATCCAACCCACGCATGCCACAAGGTCTTTTCGCGGTCGTGCTAGAAGAAGACTATCGCATCGACCAAATCGGCAGCGCCCTCTCCGGCCCAGGCTATCTACTGCCTTCCGAAGCACTGGCACAAACACAACGCAATGAAACATCCCTTAAATTGACGACTGCCGAGATCAGCTATGCTGCATTCACTCCAGAAATCACACCTACTGAGGAAGTGCTGATTACATATTACACCGCCAACAACAGCCGCTACGAAATTGCCGAGCGTATCCAAGCCAGCTACATCACCTTCTCTGCAGCCAACTATGCAGACCAAGTCAGCGCAGCTGGAGAGTCTGATCTACGCCCACATTTTATTGCTAACCGTGCTCGCTTCATCGCAGCCTACGATGCCACTCAGCCAACAGCTGAAGACGCCACGGCAGAGATGCCTACCGTCACCTTTGAGGATGTGCGCGATGCGGTCGCGGACGACCTCGCAACCGTGGCCACTCAGCGCTTGGCTAATGAAGCCGCACAGAGCTTCGCTTACGCACTGTACCGTGACAATATCAAGCAAGACTCCGCGGCCTTCAACAAGTTGCTCAACCAGTCTAACCTGGCACTCACCGAGATCGCGCCTTACACCGTTGAAGGTGCTGCTCGCCGGGCTTTATCGACCGAGATGCTTGAATCCGCGTTCGCACTTTCCAAAAGTCGCTACTTCTCAGACGCCTATGCGATTGACGAAGGCTTCGGCGTCCTGATCTACACAGGTCGCATCGCACCCGAGATCCCAGCCTTCAAAACAGTCGAAGCAGTTGTCACTGCCGATTACACTGCCGAAGAAAAGCGCCGTCTCTTCAACCAAAAGGGTGAGCGCTTGGAAGCAGCGCTCAAAGCCAAAATCGCGGAAGGCAGTACCTTCGTCGAAGCCGCTGAACTACTTGGCCTCAAAGTCACCGAGAACGAAACCTTCAAAATTGGCAAGGCGCCACGCACGTTGAATCAAGCTGCACTGCAAAAAGCACAAAGTATGGACGCCGGAGAAATCTCGCCAATGCTATCCAACGGGGCCATCGGCACCTTCGCCTATGTCGAACAGAAAAGCATTCCAGAAATTACATCGGAGGACGAAAACTTAATTCAAGCACGCAACTTCCTGCAACGCTACGCATCTTATGTCAGCTCCAATGCACTCGTCAGCGAGTTAATCGCCCTTGGTATCAGTGAAGATTCAGCAGCCGAAGTACTCGACGAGCAGTAAGCCAAACAGGCATTCTTTAAAAAAAGCTTCGTCCTACTGCGTGGGATGGAGCTTTTTTTGTGTTCCTCTCTCAGCCCTCCCAGAGAGCCACATCGAATATAGATACTAGACGCTGAGCGCATCAATTCGTGTGGGGATGAAGAACAATACAGAATACTAGCTAGAATCTAGATCAGCCTGCTTGAAAAATTCTCAACCCAACCCGCGCTGACTATCTGCAGTAAAGTCCAAGAAGGTCTTCACTACGCGATGCTCAATATCTTCATTAGCGCGCAACCACTCGACTGCCTGACTGCGATTCAGGCCGTCCTTGAAAAACGCTTTAAACACGCGGCGCGCTAAGGAAATATCCTCCTGACTGTAACCAGCACGCTCGAGTCCGACCTTATTAATGGTGCGCGCAACAGCAGGATTACCATCGCTGATCACATACGGTGGTACGTCTTGCACGACCTTCGAAGTTGCGCCAACCATCGCGCGTGTGCCGATTCGACAGAACTGATGAATTCCAACGCCCCAGCCAATATTGGCATGGTCATCAACGACCACGTGGCCACCCAATGCGGCGTGGCTACTCATCACCAGATGATCACCGACCACGCATTCGTGGGCAATATGACTGTAGGATAAAATGTTATTATGATTGCCGACCACTGTCAGTTGCTCGGTTGATGTGGCACAGTGCACTGTGGCAAACTCGCGAAAGACATTGTGCGCGCCAATCTGCAAGCGATGCACGCCACCCTGATATTTCAGATCATGAGTCTTGCCGCCGACATAGGCATACGGGTGCACCTCATTATTCTCGCCCATTGTGGTCTCACCATCGACTGTCGCATGATGCATGACCACGGTCCCTTTGCCTAATTTAACGTGCGCACCAATATACGCATAGGCCCCGACACTGACACCTTCGTCAAGTTCGGCACCCTGCTCTATAATTGCAGAAGGATGAACGTCTGTAGCCATTTGATTGAATTCCCTTAGTCCGAAACATCTGCCAGCATGAACATAAGCTCAGCACTGGAAACGACCTTACCACCAACGGTGCAAACTCCGGTCGCAGTCACGATCTTGTTACCCCGAATCTTGACTAGCTTCACACGGATCTCGACTGAATCGCCAGGCTCCACCGCTTGCCGGAACTTGACTTTGTCGAGACTCATAAAGAATGCGATTTTGTTTTCCTCAACAGGCAACTTGCGCAGCAGCAAGACACCGGCAGCCTGCGCCATTGCTTCGACTTGTAAAACACCAGGCATCACTGGACGGCCTGGGTAATGACCTTGGAAATACGGTTCGTTGATCGTGACATTCTTCAACGCCACCAATTCGTCATCGCTCACCACGTCAATCACGCGATCAATCATTATGAACGGATAGCGATGCGGCAACAGATCCATCACGCGACGAATATCCATCACGGTCTCGGGCGCATCCATTACTGTGGCGGCCTGCTTAGGCGCTGCAGCTTTCGTTGCTCCCTTGATCTTCTCCAGCATTTTCTGGCGAAGTACTTTAGAGAGTTCGGCATTCAGCGCATGGCCTGGTCGCACCGCAATGAAGTGTGCCTTAATCGGCATACCGACCAACACGATATCACCGACGATATCGAGAATCTTGTGACGAACGAATTCTTCCTTAAAGCGAAGCGGTTCCTTAGAGAGAATCTTGTCCCCCTTGATCACGATCGCACTGTCGAGACTACCCCCTTTGATCTTACCAAGCTTCAGTAGCTCTTCGATATCTTCATAAATAGTAAAGGTGCGAGCCGGCGCGACCTGTGCCACATATGACTCAGGATCAATATCGAGGCTCAAGTGCTGAGTGTGAATACCGCGATCATCAGTAGAAGTACACGTCACCCGGAAACCATCGTGTGGCAGCGCAATGATGGAGCTCGCTCCACGAGTTACCGAAATCGGCTCATCCAGTACGAAATACTCACGCTCCGCATCCTGCTCAACCGGTTCGGCTTGTTGGATCAAATTCACAAAATGCTTGGCCGAACCATCCAGAATCGGCGGCTCACTGGCATCCATTTCGACCAGAACATTGTCCACTCCACAACCGCTCAATGCGCTCAATACGTGCTCCACGGTATTTACCTTCGCATGCCCATCAGCAATCGTAGTGCTACGCACTAGATCGGTCACGAATTCGACCAATGGTTTCAACTCTGGCTTCCCAAAAAGATCCATGCGCTGAAAGACGATACCGTGATTCACGGCTGCCGGTTTCAAAGTAAGGTTAACTTCTTCACCCGTGTGCAAGGATTTCCCACTAATCGAAACTTCTCTGAGAATGGTGCGTTGCTTCATATTGTTTATAAACATACGGCTCTGTGACTGAGAGGTGTTCAAGCGAGCCAAAGCGAATTAAACTAAGAGAAGCGACCAACATGTAAAGCATGCGTTTTAAGCTTAATTTCTGGCATTTTAATAAACAGAGCACTGAGACTCGTGGTAATCTGAGACAATTCGACCCGCAGAAGCCGATCCACCGAAAAATTACTTTGCCTCTATCGTAAGTGCCTATTTGCTCCGCATTTAATTTCACCACGAAAATGCTCGAAAATCTTACAGACAAATTGGGCTCAGCCCTCCGAAACCTTCGCGGCGTTGGCAAACTCAGCGAAGACAACATGGCTGAGGCACTCAAAGAAGTGCGTAAAGCACTACTCTCGGCTGATGTTCATTTTAAGGTAGCTCGCGAATTTGTCGCCAATGTTCAGGCGCAATGCGTTGGTCAGGAAGTACTCAAATCAGTCACCCCAGGCCAACAAGTCATCAAAATCATCCACGACGAGCTAGTAAAGCTCCTTGGTGAAGGGGCCACTGACCTCGAAGATAAGAAACCGCTGCGCATCATGATGGTCGGCCTGCACGGCTCAGGTAAAACCACCAGCAGTGGCAAGCTTGCCCGCTACCTAGCCAAAAAGCGCGCATACCGCCCCGCCCTCGTTGCCTGCGATGTGTATCGCCCCGCGGCAATCGATCAGCTAGAGATGCTGGCCAAGAACGAAGGCTGCACCTTTTACGGCGATCGCGAAGAGAAAGACGTCATCAAAATCGGCAAACGCGGCCTCGACGCTGCAAAAGCCGCTGACGCCAACCTCATTATTTTTGATACCGCTGGCCGTCTCCAAATCGACACCGACCTCATCGAAGAGATCAAGCAACTAAAGAAAGCCGTCCAACCAGACGAAATTCTACTCGTTGCCGACTCGGCACTCGGTCAAGAAGCAGTCAATGTCGCCAAGCACTTCCACGAAGCAGTCGGCTGTACAGGTATTATTCTGACCAAGCTCGATGGCGATGCTCGCGGCGGCGCGGCACTCTCGATGAAGTCGATTACCGAGGTGCCGATTAAATTCATGGGACTGGGCGAAAAGCCAGACGAATTTGAAGTCTTCCATCCGGATCGTCTCGCCTCCCGTATCTTAGGCATGGGTGACGTCGTCTCGCTCGTGGAACGCGCGCAGGAGAATATCGACGAGAAAGAAGCCGAGCGACTTGCAGAGAAAATGCGTAAGGCCGACTTCAATCTCGAAGACTTCCTCTCGCAAATGCAGCAGGTCAAAAAAATGGGCTCACTCGGCTCCATCGTCGGCATGCTGCCCGGCACCAGCGGCATTCAAGTCGGCGACGAAGAAGAAAAGAAAATGGCCCGTACCGAAGCCATCATTCTTTCTATGACTTTAAAAGAGCGCCGCCAGCCACGTATCCTTCGTGGCAATCGCCTCAAGCGCATCGCCGATGGCTCTGGCGTGAAAGTGCGCGACGTCAACGCACTGCTCAAACAATTCGGGCAGATGCAAAAGATGATGAAAATGATGAACGGCGGCAAAGGCCGTAAGATGATGAAAGCCATGAAAGCACAAATGGGCGAAGGTGGTGGCATGCCCGGCCTGCCAGGAATGTAATCACACTCGATTTTTAGCACCCAGCCAAACACGCCATGCCAACAGACGCTCCTGCTCTCTCTCAAATCAACAATATCTCGAGGGTTCTGTTGTCTGAAGAGCAAATCAACACGCGACTCAATGAGCTAAGTGCTGAGATCAATGCAGCCTATGCGGGTCGTGAGATCATCGTGATCGCAATTATTAATGGTGCGGTGGTCTTTGTCGCCGATATCATCCGACAACTGAACATCCCGCTGCGACTTGATTGCATTCGTGCCTCAAGCTATCGTCAAAGTACATCGCCCGAGCAAGCGCCAGCAATCACCACTCGCATTCACCTCAACATTGAAGGTGCCAATGTACTACTGATAGACGACATTCTCGATACCGGCAACACGCTCGCTGCAGTCTCCAAAATGCTACAGGGCATGAATCCAGCCAGCCTCAAGACCTGTGTGCTACTCGATAAGAAGGCCCGCCGTGCAGTTGAATTTGAAGCCGACTTCGTGGGCTTTGAGATCCCCGACGAATTTGTCGTCGGCTATGGTCTCGACTTCGCCGAGCACTACCGCCAACTCCCTTTTATTGGTGTCCTAAAGCATGATCACCAACGCATTTAATCTTTAGTCACACACTTCGCCTATTACGTTTCAAGCCTCAGGCTTCAGCTCTCAACTTTTAGCTCTCTCACTGACACATGTCCACAACACACGACAACCGCCGTATCGCAGGCAACCGCCCACTCCTACAACCAGCGATTCTGATCGAAGAAATCCCGCTCACCTCAAAAGCGACATCCGTGATCGAAAACGGACGCACTGAGAGCGAGGCCATCCTCAATGGCTCAGACGATCGCTTGATCGTCATCGTCGGCCCTTGTTCGATTCACGATACCAAGGCAGCAATCGAATATGCCAAGCAGCTGCTGCCACTCGCGGACAAATATAAAGCCGACCTACAAGTGATCATGCGCGTGTACTTTGAAAAGCCACGCACCGTGGTCGGCTGGAAAGGACTCATCAATGATCCCAGCATCGACGGCAGCTTCGAAATCAACTCCGGCCTACGAATTGGCCGCAAACTACTGGTCGACATTTGCGAACTCGGGCTACCGACGGGTGCCGAATTCCTCGACACCATCATACCACAGTTCATTGCAGATGCTATCGCATGGTCCGCGATCGGCGCACGCACCACCGAGAGCCAAGTCCACCGCGAACTCGCCTCTGGGCTCTCGATGCCAGTCGGCTTCAAAAACGGCACTAGTGGTAACGTACAAATCGCAATTGATGCGGTCCGTTCTGCGGCTCAACCACACTGGTTTCCGTCCGTCACCAAGCAAGGCGTGACCGCAATTTTTCAAACAACAGGCAACTCATCGGCACACCTGATTCTACGTGGCGGCAACCGTACAGGCCCGAACTACGAGGCCAAGGATGTCGAACCGATCTTGGAGCAACTCGCCACCGTCGATTTGCCACAAAAGCTAATTGTCGATTGCAGCCACGGCAACAGCAACAAGGACTACACCCGTCAAACCGCTGTCGCCAACACACTCGCCGAACAAATCTCAGCAGGCCAACGTGGCATCGCAGGCGTCATGCTCGAAAGTCATCTGGTCGACGGCCGCCAAAACTATGACGTTAATGGCGACAACACTTATGGCCAAAGCATCACCGATGAATGCATCGACATGCCAGCCACTGCAGCAATTCTCGAAGCACTCGCCAAGGCAGTGCAAACACGCCGTGAAACGTAGAATACTTCAACCGCCAGCATCCACCCAAGTTCCAAATCATCCTGCGGGGCTCATTCTCAGAAAGCCTAAGGTTGCCCTAGAATGCGAATCCACTAAACTACGCGCTTATTCCTGAATTCCCCAAACAACCGACAAACTATTATGGCAAAATCACTCGACGCAAAAAGTAAGACCAAGAAGGCTCCACAAAAAACAGCTAAAGAAAAAAAAGAGGCTAAACGCCTAAAAAAGAAAGGCCAATAATTAATTAATTTGGCCGCATGAAGCATCCACCAATCATGCCCTCTAAATAAGTTATCAAACCCGCTTATACAAAGTGCTGTAGAGCATTGCGCCGCTATAATTTTCGCGGGCAAACAGCTTGAAACTTGTCGTCGCCAGAATAGCCTCGGTTGGTGGTAGGCGACGTGCTGAAATATCTGCCAGACAGCGGAAGAAGGCATATAAAATGGTGAGCCAGACACGGGCGCGAACACGTCGCCACCCGCATTTGGGAATCTGAAAATCCGAGAGCAACCATTGCGCGGACGGCGTGCAGGCGCGCTCAAGGATTGGCACGATCCGCCGAACAACGCTGGCATCAAAGTTATCGAAAAAAAACAAGGTGACGATTAAATCGTAGCGACCTTCGGGCAACTGCTCAGTCAGCATGTCCGCCTGCTGAAACCCAATGCGAGCGGTATCGATGCCTGCCTCTACCAGCCTATCTTGCGCCAGCCGTAACATCGCAGGGCTTTCATCAAGCACAGTAATCAGTGCATTAGGGAACTGTTGAGCGAACGGTAGTAAAAAAGATCCATTGCCCTCACCGACTAAGAGCGCGTGTTGAATCGCAGGCCCTTGAGCCAGTCGCCCTAAGTGCGTAAGCCGCGCATCCAGCAACGAACCCCCGATTGTCACTGATTCGATCAGTCTATAAAATCGAGCGATGCTGCAATAGGACATAAAAAGGATTTCTGGAGGGAAACGCTCCGTCGTTTCCACTGAATTAGCGATCAATCTTAAACAGAGTATACAAAATCAGCCAATGTTCATGTGAACATTGGCTGATGGAAATTAGTGCGAGTTCGTCTCGAATTACCCTGCGACGTCCGCGTGGAAGTTATTACCTGCAGTGGTTGCCTTCACGTAGTCCTTACGAATCACGAAGTCGCCGAAACGTTCGCCTCCGTTGCGCTCCTTGGCGTAAGCCAGAAGTAGCGGACGTAGCGCTTCGATGATTTGCTCGTGCGTGATCGAGGTGCGGTAGAGCTTGTTCAAGCGTTCGCCGTCGAAGCCAGCACCGAGATACAGGTTATACTTACCGGGAACTTTACCAACCAGGCCGATCTCACCAAGATACGGGCGACCACAGCCATTCGGGCAACCTGTTGAGCGAATCACGATCTCGTCCTCACGAAGCCCGGCTGCTTCGAGAATCACCTCGAGGTCCGTGACTAGGGTCGGCAGATAGCGCTCAGACTCGGCAAGTGCGAGTCCGCAAGTTGGCAGCGATACACAAGCGATCTGGCTGCGACGCATGCCGGATGCAGTCTTGTAGGCATCAAGCTTGTATTGCTCAACGAGGGCGTCGATCTTGCCCTTGTCGGCGGCATCGACATTGCCGATCAGCACGTTCTGGTTGCCAGTGAGTCGGAAGTCCCCCGTGTGCACCTTGGCGATTTCGAGCATACCAGTTTTAAGTGGGCTACCGTCAGTATCAACGATACGACCACCTTCGATGAACAGGCCGAGATTCCACTTGCCGTTAGTGCCCTCGCACCAGCCGTAGCGATCGCCCGTGCTGGTGAATTGATAATCGCGCGCATCTTCGAGCTTGTAACCGAGACGTGTCTCGAGCTCGTTGCGGATCCAGTCGACCCCGAAACGTTCGACGGTGTATTTGAAACGCGCGTTGGTGCGTGCTTCACGTTTGCCGTGGTCGCGTTGAATGGTGACGATTTTCTCTGCCACTGCGACTGCTTGCTCAGGGGTGCAAAATGCCATGACATCAGCTAAGCGCGGGAAGGTCTCTTCATTGCCATGGGTCATACCCATGCCACCGCCGACAGTCACATTGAAACCAGCCAGCTTGCCGTCTTCGAGAATTGCAATGAAGCCGAGGCAGTTCGCAAAAATATCAACGTCGTTGTAGGGCGGAACCGCCACCGCGATCTTGAATTTACGCGGCAGGTAGGTCTTACCATAAAGTGGCTCTATATCGCTGCCACCACAGTCCAGAGAGCGTTCAGCTGCTTGCGGGACAGTCAGTTTGAGTGGCTTACCATCAAGCCACATTTCAGAAAATGCAGGTGTCTGCGGCTTAAGGTGCGCGTCAATCTCGTCCGTGATTTGTTGCACCTGAGTATGCACTGCGGAAGCAAAGGGGTTGGGATTACACATCACATTGCGATTCACATCACCACAGGCGGCAAGCGTAGTCATCGCCACATCATTACAACGGCTGATGACTTCCTTGAGGTTACCCTTGAGGATACCGTGCAGCTGGAAGGCCTGCCGTGTCGTCAGTTTCAACGTGTTAAATGCGCAGTAATTAGCCAGTTCATCCATCAAAATCCACTGCTCAGCCGTGCAGATACCACCTGGCAAGCAGATCCGGGATAGAAACGAGTACGCCTTATCGAGCTTATGCTTGCGACGTGCGCTACGTACATCGCGGTCGTCTTGTTGATAGAGACCGTGAAATTTAGTCAACTGCTGATCATCGGCTGCGATCGAACCGGTGGAGACATCAGCAAGCCCCTCAAGGATGGTGCCGCGCAGATAGTTGCTGCTATCTTTGATGCCTTCGTTTTTGTGCAGTTTCTGCGGTGTTTGACTGTCGGAAATCATAATAAAAGTCGAAATAAATGGATTAAACGAACCCTTGTAAATATTGAAGATTACTGGATGCGCAGATAAAACTTGCATTGACTCTAGCTCGTTTCTTTAGTTTGTCACTCATAAACCTAAGAAAAGAATCAAAAGTCCGAATTCGTGCTAGCATTTCAGTCGTACAATGCTTTGATTACACACTTTCCAAACCGCGAACTATCATGAGCAACTCTGACGCTTTCCTACCAAAAACAGCCCCCTTAACTCCCGACCAGGTGCAATGGCTCAACGGATTCTTGCCGAATCTTCAACCCGACCAATTGATTTGGATGGAAGGCTTTATTAGTGGCCTCCGTGCGAGTAAAGTTGGTGGCGCAGCCATCGCCCCTACCAAAGCGCCGACGTTAACTGTCTTATTCGGCTCTGAATCGGGTAATGCCGAAAGCCTAGCAGACCAAACCGTAAAAACCGCGGCAAAGGCAGGCTTTAAAGCGAAGGCTGTCAGCATGAGCGACATCAAGCCAGCGAAGCTCAAGGGCACCGAGAACCTGCTCGTGCTCGTCAGCACATGGGGTGAAGGCGATCCTCCCGAGAATTCGATCGATTTTATCGAAGCATTTATGAGCGACCAAGCACCGAGACTCGAAGGCACTCGTTTCTCAGTACTCGGCCTAGGCGATACCAGCTATGAGCATTTTTGCAAAATGGGCATCGATATCGACGCCCGCCTTGAAGCCCTCGGTGCACAGCGTGTATTCGACCGCAAGGACTGCGATGTCGATTTTGATGACGACTATGCCGCATGGAGCTCAGGCGCTATCGCCGCCCTTTCGGCCCTCGCCGCCCCCGCAGCCGCACCAACCAGTGCCGCAGCGATACCGGCGACTGCCACCATCAAATACTCGCGCAAAAATCCTTTTCCATCTGAACTTACCGAGCGCGTGATGCTGAATGGCGCAGGCTCTGCCAAGGAAACAATCCATCTCGAATTTAGCCTCGAAGGTTCTGGCCTAGAATATGAGGCGGGTGACGCGCTGGCCGTGATTCCTCACAATGCGCAAGACGTGGTCGATGCGATCCTCGCAGCAACCAAGCTCGACGGCAGCGCCACAGTCACACTTAAAGACGGCGAATGCACCCTCAGCGACGCACTCACCCGCAAGCTCGATGCGACTGCGATCTCCTTGCCAGTGCTCAAGCGCTACAACGAAATAGCGCAAAACAATCAATTAGCTGAATTGATCGATCCAGCCAACAAGACAAAACTGAATGACTACATTCATGGTCGTGAAATCATCGATGTGCTAGTCGACTTCCCCGCTAACGAGATCACCGCGAACCAGCTCGCCAGCACGATGCGGAAATTACCGCCCCGCCTCTACTCGATCGCATCGAGCCTCAAAGCGCACCCTGGCGAAGTTCACCTGACTGTGGGCGTCGTCCGCTACGATAGTAATGGTCGTGAGCGCAAAGGCGTCTGCTCCAGCTTTCTCGCTGACCGCATCGAAGAAGGCAGTACAGTCGACATCTTCGTCACCGCGAACAAACATTTCAAGGTTCCGGCTAATCCAGAGGCGCCACTCATTATGGTCGGCCCAGGAACTGGTATCGCACCGTTCCGCGCATTCATCGAAGAACGCCAAGCCACGGGCGCCAAGGGCAAGAACTGGCTCATCTTCGGCGATCAACATTATTTGACTGATTTCCTCTATCAGGCCGAGTGGCAAAACTACTTGAGCGATGGTGTACTCACCAAGCTCGACGTAGCCTTTTCCCGTGACCAAGCAGAGAAAGTTTATGTACAGGACCGCATGCGTGAAAACGCCACGGAACTGTATGCATGGCTCGAACAAGGCGCCTCTTTCTGCGTCTGTGGTGATGCCACCCGCATGGCCCACGATGTCGATAAAGCATTGCACGATGTAATCGCCCAAGAGGGAGGCCTCAGCGAAGAAGCCGCCATCGATTACGTCAAGCAACTCAAAGCCGACAAGCGCTACTTGCGCGACGTGTATTAGGAATATTATATTCGTGGCATCGTTGCTCTGCCTGCGGGCTCCTTAACCCATGTCCACTCCCACTCCAGTCGACGTTCTTTGCGTAGGCTACGCGTGTGTGGATATTAATTTTAACGCGTCGCACCACCCGACAGCGGATGAAAAACTGCGCGCCACCCACATGCACACCTGTGGCGGTGGCCCAGCGGCCAATGCAGCAGTCACCATTGCACAGCTCGGCGGCTCAGCACGCTTTTGCGGCTACTTAGGCAACGATGTCTTTGGCGACGCGCAACTACGCGAGTTCGCAAGCCATGGCGTGCAGGCCGACGTCCTACATCGCGGCGATGCACCCACACCCGTCGCAGCAGTTACCATCAAGCCCAACGGGAGCCGCTCGATCATCGACTATCGTGCCCCTTCAGCGCTCGCAGCGGAGGACACGATCAGCCTAGCAAAATTTCCCGCCAAAGTACTATTAATCGACGGCCACCAGCCACTGCTCTCCCTCGCACTGGTCGAAGAAGCCAGAGCGCTCGGCATTCCTTCGATATTGGACGCGGGTTCGATCAACGACGGCAGCCAACGACTCTACAATAAGGTCGATTACCTGATCACCTCTGAGAAATTCGCTAGGCACTTTAGCGGTGAAGACGATCCACGCACTGCTCTGGCGGCGCTTGATGGCGCAGCCGCACTGATCGCTTGCACCTGGGGGGCGGACGGCGTCTATTGGCAAGACCAATACGGCCAACAGCATACCCCCGCGTTTGACGTTGAAGCCGTCGACACCACCGGAGCCGGCGATGCCTTCCACGGCGCATTTGCGCTCGGACTCGCCGAAGGGCTCAAAAATAAGCAAAACATGCGCCGTGCCTGCGCCACTGGAGCACTCACTTGCCTCAAATCCGGCGCCCGCAGCGCACTGCCAACACGCAAAGCTGTTGACGCGCTCTGCCAGTAAAACGACCGATTCGGAGTGCGATGCAGTCCAGACTCTCACTTTATGAAATCCGGTCTTGTCGTGGGGTCGCCCGCCGAACAACGTTTCTGCCATGTCCAAGACGCTCTATCTTCTCGATGGTATGGCCCTCGCCTACCGTGCACACTTTGCCCTGATCCGTAGCCCGATTTATACCTCCAAAGGCTTCAACTCGTCGGCCATCTTTGGATTCACTGGCACCTTGATCGAGTTGATCACCAAGAAGCAGCCCAGCCACCTCGCAGTGGTCTTTGATACCTCCGCTCCGACTGCACGCCACATTCTACACCCAGAATACAAGGCACAGCGCGAAGCGATGCCAGAAGATCTCGCTGCCGCGATGCCACACCTTAGCCGTGTTGCCGAGGCGTTCGGAATTCCTGTACTCAAGATGGATGGCTACGAAGCCGACGATATTATCGGCACCCTCGCCCACCGCGCAGAGGCCGATGGCTTTGACGAAGTCTTCATGGTCACCCCGGATAAGGACTTTGGCCAACTCGTCACTCAGAAGATTAAAATGTATCGCCCCTCCCGGCAAGGTGACGGCGCAGAAATTCTCGGCGTCGATGAGATCAAAGCGAAGTGGGATATCATTCGGGTCGATCAAGTGATTGATATGCTCGGCCTCTGTGGCGACGTCTCCGACAACATCCCCGGCGTGCCCGGCATCGGCCCCAAGACCGCATCCAAGCTGCTCGCAGCCTACGATAACGTCGACAACATCATCGCCCACGTCGACGAGCTAAAAGGCAAGCAACAAGAACGCGTACGCGACAATGCCGAACAGGCCCGCCTCTCCAAGACCCTCGCCACGATTCAACTCGATGTGCCAATTGATGCCGATTGGGATAGCCTCCGCCTCGACGCGCCGAGCCAAGACAAGCTCGTGCCTTTGTTTGCTGAATTTGAATTCCGCACGCTCGCCAAGCGCATCTTTGGCACCGAGTTCACCCTCCAAGAAGCCAGCGTCGATCTCGTACTAATGAGTGTCGACGACGAGCAATCTCAGAGCAAAAAGACCGCTGATAATTCCGGCGATCTTCAACTCGACCTACTCCCCGCCGTCACCTACCAGACATTCGCCGATGTCAAGACCGACTACCGCATCGCTGACTCTGCCGAAACCCTCGAGCAATTGACTGACGCACTGCGCGCCGCGGGCAGCTTCGCCTTCGACACTGAAACGACTGGCCTCAACCCGCGCAGTGTCGATCTAGTCGGGATCTCATTTTCAACAGCAGCGCACAGCGGTTGGTTCATCCCCGTCTCTAAAGATAACTCCGCCGCAGTCTTCGAAGCACTGCGCCCCATCTTTACCGACAGCAGCTTGGTCAAAATTGGCCACAATCTAAAGTTCGACCTATCGATTTTAGCCGAGCAAGGCATCGACGTCGCTGACCTTTGCTACGACACCATGTTGGCGCACGCACTGATTGATCCAGAGCAGCGCCACAATCTCGACACGCTGTCGGAAGACTTCCTACGCTACACCACGATTCGCTTCAGCGAACTCGTGCCGGATGTAAAGAAGGGGCAGCCAATCGACTACTCCTCAGTCAAACCTCAAGCCCTCGCAGACTACGCGATCGAAGACGCCGACGTGACCCTGCAGCTTTGGGAATTGTTCAAAGCGAAACTCGAAGAAAGCGGCCAAGCTAAAGTCTTTTACGAAATTGAAACACCCCTGCTCCCCGTGCTCGTCGCGATGGAGCGCGAAGGCATTTTGATGAACGAAGCGACGCTGGTCGAAACTGGCAAATCGCTCGAAAGCCACATCGAAACACTGCGCGAGTCGATCAACTTAGCCGCTGGACGCGAGTTCAACCTCAACTCCCCTAAGCAACTCGGTGAAATCTTATTCGACGAACTCAAGCTAGTCGAAAAGCCGAAGAAGACCAAGACCGGTCAATACGCGACCAACGAACAAGTACTCTCTTCGCTCGCGCCGAAGCACCCGATCGTCGCCGACATTCTCGAATACCGCCAACTCGCCAAACTCAAAAGCACCTATATCGATTCATTGCCCAATTCAATCGATCCAGTCAGCGGTCGCGTGCATACCAACTACGGCCAAGTGCAAACCTCGACTGGCCGCCTCTCCTCGAACGACCCCAACCTGCAAAACATTCCAGTGCGCAGCGCCCAAGGACGCGAGATTCGCAAAGCCTTTATCCCTCGCCCTGGCTGGAAACTGCTCTCGGCCGACTACTCGCAAATTGAACTACGTATTCTCGCGGCACTGACCGAAGACGCCGGCCTGCTCAATGCCTTCCGCGAAGGCCGCGACATTCACGCCGCGACCGCTGCGAAAATATTTGATGTCGCACTCGACGCAGTCACGCGCGAGCAACGCAGCACCGCTAAGATGGTCAACTTCGGCATCCCATACGGCATTTCCGCCTTTGGACTGGCGCAGCGACTCGGCACCGTCTCACGCACCGAAGCACAGGAAATTATCAACAATTACTTCGCGCAGTTCCCCGGCATTCCCGGCTACATGTTGCGCATGCAAGAGAGCGCTAAAGCCAAAGGCTACGTTGAAACTATCACGGGGCGGCGACGCTATCTGCAGGATATTAATTCCAGAAATGGCACCATACGTGCCGCAGCCGAGCGCAATGCGATCAATATGCCGATCCAAGGCACTGCCGCCGACATGATTAAAATAGCGATGGTCAACGTGCAAAATGCGTTGGTTGGGCAGAAGCTTAACACCCGTATGCTCCTGCAGGTGCATGACGAATTGATCTTTGACCTCGATCCCAATGAAGAGACCGCCGTGCGTGCCCTCATCATTGAAGGCATGAAAAAGGCCCTCGACTTGAAGTGCCCGATCGAGATCGACATTGGCCTCGGCGATAACTGGCTGGAAGCGCACTAGTGCTCTCCGGCTAACATCGAACGTTGAACTTTGAACGTTCAACATTCAACCACACAGAGGCTTAAAAAAGTGGCGTGCGAGCTTGCTCGCGCTTAGGTTCGGATACGCAACTCCCTTACAGGCGCGAGCAAGCTCGCACACCACGACTAGACTGTTACTGACGCCCTACAGCCCCCAGCGGATGGAATAGCCGATGCCGACGAAGAATTCATCCGCATCATTGTTGAGGCCAACACCTGCAAACAGATCCAACTGTGAGTCATCGTTGAACAGCCAAGTCATCCCGCCATCGATCGACGCAGGAGAGTCCTCGGCACTTAAACCAACTGCGCCAAACACCTCGATGAACAGACCCAGTTGATCAGTCGCACCGTAGCCCAACGCCACGGAATACAAACCGGATGACAATGTCGTGTCATTGCCATTGTCTTTCTCCGAAGTCTCTAGTTTTGCCCCAAGATTGTAGCCTAGTGAGAATTGCTCAGACAAGGTGTGTGAGAATGCCAACAGAAAATCGGGATCCACCTGATCGGAGGTAATATCGCTATCACCAATCGGTAGACTCGCATGCACAAGGATCGCCATCTCTGGTTCCAGCCAAGTATCACCTTCCGGGGCGATGTAGTATTTGAAGCCAAGCATGGCATCATTCGCACCGGAATCGACATCCGAGTCGAGATACCCGCCCCAACCCAAACGCAGCTCCCAGTCTTGAGCTAGGCCAACGCGAAGCAATGAACCGCCATACTCGACGCTTGATTCGCCGTCGGCATCTTCAAAGGCCGTCGTGCCAACCTCAAACTGGGCAAAGCCAGGCGCGATGACCGAACTGGACTCCGTCGCATCCGGGCGATCCGTCACCAATGGCTCGGCAAGTAAGTGACCGCTGCAAGCGATCGAAAGTGAAAGTGTCGTAAATAATGTGCTGTAGTTGCTCATGACTTTGACTTATCAAAGTATAAAAACACTCATGTCAAACATTAGATTTTGAATATTGAATAAGTTACGAGCCAATACGGTGTAAATAGATACTGAGATGTGTGCACGGTGGATTACAGCAATGCATTAGGCACAGCTTAACATTAAACGAGTGGAACAGACATTTTTTATCTGCGGCTCTGAGCGGACAGACAGAAATGTCTATTTCACGATTTAAAAGGACAGGCAGCAATGCCTCATACAACTCCCTCGCCCTACTCCACCACCGCGTCCACCTCGGCGATCCACTGCGCACGTGTCGCCTCATCCACTAGCGCTACTTCGAAGCCATTCTTGGCAATCTGCGCAAGCTCGACATGGCTAAACTGTAAGCCAGCACTCAATGCCGCATACTCATCTTCGACATTGTTACCAAAGGAAAAAGGATCATCCGTGCTAATCGTGCAGCGCACGCCACGGTCCACCAGCTGACGGATCGGATGCTGTTCGAGCTCCTTCACCACATTGAGCTTCACGTTGCTGATCGGGCAGACATCAAAGGTCGTGCCACTCTCAATTGCTAAGTCCACCACCGCATCGTCCTCGATCGCACGCACGCCATGTTGAATACGACGCACGCCCAGCACTTCAATCGCTTCACGCACATTGGAGGCCGGACCAAATTCACCAGCGTGAGCCTTCATCTCCAAGCCAGCATCGCGAGCTTTCGCCCACAGGTTCGGCGTCCAATCTTCCAAAGGTAAATATTCAACCCCGTGCAGGTCGAGTCCCGCAAGGCCGTCCCAATGCACACATTGCTCCAGCACTGGAGCCAACACCTCGTTGTAAGAATTACGCGCCATACCCATGAACACCCGCACTTCCATCCCGGCAGGCACCGCACTACGAATCGCCGCCAAAATTTCCGGCCCCGGAATATCAATGAATTGAATCATGCCGGCATGAAACGAGGTTTCCACGTAACGCACATTATGCGCGAGTTGCCCTTCGAAAATCACCTTCGCCGCTTCGTAATAACGCTCAGGCGTGGTGAACCACTGCATCGCATGCTCGATCAAGTGATGCTCAAAATCCTCAAAGCACTGCCACTTAAAATCCTGCGCCCAACACGCCTGAGGCTCGCTAAACTGCTCGGGGTCAAGCTGCTGCAATAGTTGATGCGGTAACGCTCCTTCAATGTGTAAGTGCGTTTCAGTTTTGGGAAGACGCCGAATGAAGTCAGCAGTTTTAGGCGGAATCGGAGGATGCATGTTAAAAAGACGTCAGCAGCTCAAAGTTATGGCAGAGACGGATATCACACGCCCAACAAATAATCTGGGTTAAGCGTCTTCAGCGCTTCTTTTACGAACAAGCCGTCTTTACGGATCAGTTCGCCATCAAACCATATCTCACCACCACCATACTCAGGGCGCTGAATTTGCACCATATCCCAGTGCACTTGTGAGCGATTACCATTGTCTGCCTCTTCGTAGGCTTGGCCTGGCGTGAAGTGGAACGAACCCGCAATTTTCTCATCAAACAGAATGTCACGCATCGGCTCGAGAATGTGTGGATTAAACCCGATCGCAAACTCGCCGATATAGCGTGCACCCGCATCCGAATCGAGAATCTCGTTCAAGCGCTCGGCATTGCTGCCGTCGGCGTGCACGATCTTACCCTTTGCAAATTTCAAGTGGATCCGATCGAAGGATACGCCCTGATAGATCGTCGGCGCATTATAAGTAATTTCGCCTTCGACCGAGTCCTTAACCGGGCAAGAGAAGACCTCACCATCTGGGATATTGTGCGAGCCGCCACAAGCGACCGCGCCGATGCCTTTGATCGAGAAACGCAGATCAGTATCTGGCCCTTTGAGGTGCACTTGATCAGTGTTCGCCATCAGCGTCTCTAGACTCTGCATCCCCTTCACCATGCGTGAGTAGTCCTGCGTACAAACACGGAAGAAAAAGTCTTCAAAGCTTTCTGTGCTCATCATCGCCTGTTGCGCCATTGCAGGTGTTGGCCAACGAAGAATCACCCACTTCGTTTTATTTACACGGTAGTCGAGCACTGCCTTCATCGCCTTCATCACGCGCGATACTTTGGCAGGGTCCACATCCGACATCTCAAAGATATTATCCGAACCACGCACCGCGATGTAGGCGTCCATCTTCTGCATGCGTGCTAACTCCCAACTCGCCTGCATCTCAAACTGCTCAAAATCAATCTCATTAACGAGTTCACGGCTAATACGTGCATCCTGTAAGTTCACAAACGGAATTGCCCCGAGTTCACGCGCCGCGCGCACCAAAGCGACCACCATCGCCTGCGGAATATCAAACGCATCAATCAGCACACGCTCGCCCTTTTGCAGATTCGTCGAGAATCCAGTCAACACCTTCGCTAATTTCGAATAATTCGGTTCCATGCGAAAATGCTCACGAATTCGAACCGAAGGTCAACAGTCACCCTTAATATTCAGCAATAAAAAGCCCCCAGTCGTTTGACTGAGGGCTTAAAAAATGGAGCGAGCGAAGAGGTTGCCTGAGGCTGCGCCTCACTGCTGCGCAGCGACCTAGCGGTCGGCCCATCTCCGCACGCAAGCGTGCTCCGTCAAACTCTCGGGAGAGTTCTCACCTCTTCACTATTGCAACAAAAAGCCCCCAGTCGTTTGACTGAGGGCTTAAAAAATGGAGCGAGCGAAGAGGTTCGAACTCTCGACATCCACCTTGGCAAGGTGGTGCTCTACCAATTGAGCTACGCTCGCTTCTTTGGAAGAAGTCGCAGAGAATTCCAAATTCGCCCCTGCTGTCAATGCGTTTTTGAAAAAAATGGCTGAAGTCGCGCGAAATAGAAAAATACCTGATTTTTAGTGTGAAAATATAAATTATTACAAATTAGTGCCGATTTGTGTGGCTTTTCTAAATAAACCCCATAGACAGTAACTTTTAATTCAGGAAATAATACATATGGAAACAGGAATAGTAAAATGGTTCAGCTCTGAAAAGGGTTACGGCTTCATCACGCCAGACAATGGCGGAACGGATCTTTTCGTTCATCACTCAGAAATTCAGATGGATGGCTATGCCTCCCTCGACGAAGGCCAAAAGGTTACATTCGAAATCGGCTCAGGACCAAAAGGTCCCTGCGCTACGAATGTAAATGCCGCTTAATTTCGATTACATTGACGCTTTATAGCGTTACTTTACAAGAAGCGCCCTAACGGGCGCTTTTTTTTGTGCCAACAACGCACAGTACAATTCTAGCCTGCAACCGATCCAGCAAGGTCAATTCCATACGGGTTGGCACGATCGGCAGCTACAACTGCTTCGAATATGCACTGGAACCCACGCCCACGCAGCAAACTGACCGACTCAATCGGTAATGACTGGTCACTTCGCTCATCCGCCTAGCCTCTAGCCGCCTGGCTCAATAACAACAGTACCTAAATGTGACATTCCAATCGAACGGACGGATCTAAGATATGACCTTGGCAGATTTCAGCGGCGCGTTCGCCAACTTCACGATCCCCCAGATGATTAAGCCAAGCGATGACAACGCGGCAAGTACAGCGAATACAAATCCCTTTACGATAAGTCCGACGAAGCGACCAAAACTGAATGGTGAGAACGAAAAGATGCGCGACTCTGCCCCTCCAGTTACATCAATCGAGACCTGACCCGCGTTGCTTAATTCGACATAGCCAATGCTCTGACGTGCGCGACCGCTCAAACTAAATAGCGAATTAGAATCACTGACGAAATCGAGCGGCATTCCGCCCTGCTCGGTGATTTCGATCATTAAACCATCTGGCAATTCAATCGGATTATCATAAGTTCGACCATCATACACGGTCTGATAATCATGCCATAAATAATAGCGACCCGGGCTATCGACAAATGCAATGGCAGCACCTGGCACTTCGAATTCGAGGAGGTCGACACTATCGCTCCCAAGCGTCAGAACGATGAGAAATGGCACGCCTATTGCGCCCATTCCAAATACGACCACTCCCGCAATGATTTGTTTAGCTCCAGCCTTCATCTGAATTGTTATGAACGCCGTTTCTTTGGCAGACCTTTAGCATTATAAACGGCTTTCTTGCGCTTGTGAACTTTAGTCTTAGCTCCGCCACTGGCGCCGCCACCGTGCTTGCCCGTTTGCAGCGTTTCGATTTGGTCGCGTAGTATCGCTGCTTTTTCGAATTCAAGTTTTTGTGCAGCTTCGAGCATCTCGCTCTCTAACTCAGCAATGACATGCACGACATCAACGTCGGCTGACTCAGCGACGAGTAAGTCCTGCGATTCGCTCTCATCGTAACGCTTTCCAGGCGTTTGCAGGCTATCATCGATGCTTCGTGTGACACCCACTGGAGTGATGTCGTGTTCAAGATTGTAAGCCAATTGCTTTTCTCGACGGGCACTCGTCACCTCCAATGTCTGAACGATCGATTTCGTCATGACGTCGGCATACAGAATCACACGTCCCTTTTCGTGACGCGCGGCGCGACCTGAGGTCTGAATCAGACTCGTTGCACTGCGCAAAAAGCCCTCCTTGTCGGCATCGAGAATCGCCACCAGCGCAACCTCTGGCAAGTCGAGCCCCTCACGCAGCAGATTGACTCCCACCAACACATCAAACTCTCCCAGTCTCAAGCGACGCAGAATCTCAACACGCTCAATCGCATCGATATCCGAGTGCAGATATTCCACACTCAAGCCCGCTTCACGCAAATAATCACTCAAATCTTCCGACATACGCTTGGTCAAGGTCGTCGCCAAGGTGCGTTCGCCCTGCTCGGTTGCCTTGCGCACTTCGCCGATAAAATCTTCCACCTGTCCCTTGATCGGCCGAATTTCCATTCCTGGATCAACCAACCCCGTCGGACGAATCACCTGCTCAGCAATAACGGACGACACTTCTAACTCGAGTGCTGCGGGAGTGGCAGAAACATAAATCGTCTGGTCAGTGATCGACTCAAACTCGGCATAGGTTTGTGGACGATTATCCATCGCCGAAGGCAAGCGGAAGCCATACTCAACCAGGCGCTCTTTACGCGCGCGATCGCCATTATACATAGCGCGCACCTGCGGTAAGGTGGCGTGACTCTCATCGATAAAGAGCAAAAAATCATCTGGAAAGAAATCGATCAAGCAAAACGGTCGCTCACCTGGCTTGCGACCAGAGAGGTAACGGGAGTAATTCTCAATTCCCGTGCAGAACCCCATCTCCTGCAGCAACTCGATATCGTATTCGGTGCGCATCCGAATACGTTGCGCCTCCAATAAAAGATTCTGCGACTCGAACCATGCAATCCGTTCTTCGAGCTCGGCGCGTATCTGCGGCACCGCGCCTTCAATCTTGTCCTTAGGTGTGGCGTACTGGGTGGCCGGATACAGATTAAAGAGTTCCAGGATACCGCCCGTCGCACCAGTCAATGGGTCGAGCTCCCGTATGCTCTCGACTTCATCACCCCAAAACTCAACACGAATCGCAGTCTCCATATAAGCAGGGAAAATATCCACCACATCCCCACGCACTCTAAATTTACCACATGTAAAAGCGACATCATTACGTTCATACAGCACTTCGACCAAGCGTTCCAAAAAATCGTCGCGCGAAATCTCCAATCCCGCACTCAGTGGAATCATCATCTCTTTAAAATCTTCGGGCGATCCAAGCCCGTAAATACAAGAGACGCTAGCGATCACAATCACATCGTTGCGACTGATCAACGACGACGACGCAGCAATACGCAGGCGCTCGATTTCCTCATTAATCGAAGAGTCCTTCTCGATGTAGGTATCTGTTTGCGGAATATAGGCCTCGGGCTGATAATAGTCATAGAAACTGACAAAATACTCGACCGCATTATCTGGGAAAAATGCTTTAAACTCTGAGTACAGCTGCGCGGCCAATGTCTTATTGTGCGAGAGAATTAATGCTGGGCGCTGCAACTGCTGGATCATGTTCGCCATGGTGAACGTCTTCCCTGATCCCGTCACACCCAGTAGTGTCTGTCGCTTGTTGCCAGCGCGCACAGAGTCCACCAAGGCCTTGATTGCCTGCGGCTGATCGCCCTGCGGCGAATATTCACTATTGAGTTTGAAATCCACAAGACCAGAAAAGCGCAGGAACCCTAAGTGCGCAAGCCGAAGCGCTCGAATACAGGCTTTGGCAATCGACAAAGCTACAGCGCGCTCCATAAATAAGTGCTATGAAGCCTAGCAACAAAGCGATTATATTTTTTGATGGCAACTGTGGCCTATGCAGTGTCTCGATTCGTTTCTTAATCAAGCGCGATAGCCACCAGCACCTCTATTTCGCGCCACTGCAAGGGGTCGCCGCACAAACCATTCTGCCACAGCAATACCGCGAATCACTGCGTACCATGGTTTACCAACGTGTGAGTGCCGACGGTCAACCCACGCTGCTGGTCCGCTCCGAAGCAGTGCTTTTCGCACTGATTGATACGGGAAGTGGCTGGCGTCATCTCGCACAAATTGTCCGCCTGCTACCTCTACGCCTGCGCGACTGGGGCTATGATCGGATTGCCGACAACCGAAAGCTATTTTCCAAATCTGCCGCCTGCAATTTGCCTAGTCAAGACGCACATCAACGCATCTTATCATAGTTGGTCGCGCTGTTTAAAACTTAGCCACGGCTCAGCAACCACGGCTTCGAATCTCGGCATAAACCCGCTCACTACAAAATATGTGGTCAGCGAATCGTGTCTCACCAGCAGTTCAACGCAGCGAGATCACCGTGCGACAAAACTAAAACAGGCCCTTCGGAGAACCGAAGAGCCTGTTGCAGAAATCTATGAGTCCGTAAGCTGCCTAATGAGGCAGGAAGATAAATACACAAGCCATGACCAGCGTTGGAAACAGCGCGCCGAGCATCAACTTAAGGGGTGAGACACCACCATCGAAGTACTTACTCAGGATACTCTGACCAGCAGGATTTGGCGCATTGGCGATGACTGTCAAACCACCACCAGTCACCGCACCGGCAACCACTGCGTATTGCAGTGCCACGGCACGTGCCAGGTCCGCAGGATTAGTTGCTAAACTCTGATCAAAGGCAGGCACTTGCGAGGCGAGAAAAGTAATCGCGGCATTATCATTAAATGCAGTGAGCAAAGTCGATCCGATGAAGAGCGGCACTTCACCCAGTGCAGAGAGTACGGGGGCGATCCACCAGCCTTGTAGTCCGCCGTGCGTAACGAGGCCCGCAAGGAAGAAACCAACCAACAGCGGCCCTTTTAGAGCGATCGCATATTGATGGTGATCTGTCGCAATCGTAAATGCGATAAAGACCAGGAATCCGCCAATAAAGAAGGCTGGATGATGCAAAGTGAAGACCGTCCATGCCAAGAAGAATAGATGCACACCAATAATCCAAAGTGGTGCTGGCTCTTCTTTTTTTGCAGTCGCCTCAGCCGCTGCGGCTTCTGCTTTATCCTTCAAAGCGACAAAGTCCTTGCGAAAGACGAAGAAATAAATCCCAGTCGCAATCAAAATACCGAGCACCGCACGAATACCGAAATGGGAGAGCATGAACGGTGTATCCCAGCCCCACTTGGTCGCAACCATTAGCACTGGCGGTGCCGCAAAGTGCGTCAGCGTGCCACCAACAGAGATATTTACAAATAACAAACCCATGGTCGCATACTTAAACGTAGGCGTAGGGTTGTAGCAGTAAAACTGATGCCCCAGTAGCAGGGCCGCAATCGTCATTGCTGCCGGCTCAGTAATGAAAGAGCCGAGTAAAGGTGCGATAATCAGAATTGAAAGCCACCATGCTGCAGGTGTTTTCTTACCAATCCTAGCCACCGAGCTCAAGGCTCGCTCGGCAAAGGCCACGACCGGACGCGATGCCGCGATCGCCATGATCACGAAGACGAAGATCGGCTCGGTATAGTTGCGCGTATCGATGTAGTGCGTGGTATGATCCCAGCCATATTTATACGTAATAAACATCAGCAGCGGAATCAGCCAGATACCAAAAATTGCTTCAATCTCGCCGAGAAAATGAAATAAGGTCGCTTTAAAACTCACGGGGTCCTTCCCGTCCACAAAGACACGCTCATCTGCCTTCGCCTTAAGCTCGTTCTCATGCTCGTATTTGTGTGCAAGCTTCATGAAATGAACCGACGCGAAAGTATGCATGATTGCGCCCAAGAACAGTAAGGTCGCGATTAGGTTGATCGGATCCGCTGCAGCGCGAAGCGTTAGTATCTGCAGCACACTCAGTTCATCCTCAGGAATGTTAAGTTCATCAGCGTACGCTTGTTCTAGTGGTGCGTAATCATCTAACGCCATGGGAAACAAAATATCTGAAACGCCATGTCCATTGCCACTGATCGGACTACCAGCCGCGGCATGCAGGCTAGACGTCAGAATGAAACTGACGAGGAAGAGTAGGATGAAACGAACTGGGTACATGATCATAGGCTAAAAGGTCTAAGGATTTATGTATTACTTAAAAGAAAAAACGCGACCTGGGCTGTGAATTCTCATCGACTACAGCAATCAACCTCGTGCTCATTCAAAAGATTATAATTAAGCCCGTTTAGAACGATTCCGCACGGCTAGGCGTGGTGGTAATTAGAGCCGGCGTTGATCGAGACAGCACGGTAAAGCTGCTCGCACAAGAGCATGCGGGCGATCTCGTGCGTAAAAGTGAGTGGCGAAAGAGCAAATAGCACGTCCGCCCGCGCTTTGACTGCGAGGCTCAAGCCATAAGCGCCACCGATGATAAGGATGGCTGGCTGACCTTGCAGATCGAATAGCTCTTTGGCGAGACCTGTGGATGTACGCGTTTTGCCCTCTTCGGCCATCGCGTAGACGCGGGCGTCTTTTCGTTTGGCCAAGGCTTCGAGGATCCGCTCGCCCTCGCTTTCGACGTCGCCGTCCTTGAGTTCGAGCAACTCGAAGTTGCCGGAACGTTTAAGGCGCTTGGAGAAATCGTCGCAGAGCGCAGTCAGCGGCTTGTTCTTCATACGGCCGATAGCAATGATGGTGTAGCGATACATGTTAGTCCGAGTGGTGGTGATGAGGGAGAAAAAAACTAATATTTAAGGGCATCTAATTTAGAATTTCTAGATCCACGACGACTGGCGACAAATAACCCTCATCAACTTCCTGCGGTGCCACGGTATCGGCCGCTTCACGCTTATGCAATCAGCCGCCCCACAAGGGATTTCGCTCAATGCTCGTGCACCATGAAACCCCTGATATGTCGAGAGCCCCCGCCCATGTGCACGGTTGCGGGTAAGGAGACGAAGCTGACGGGCGGACATGAGTTATAAGTTAGTGCCTACGCACCGTCCTGAATAGAACGTGCGTATTTGGCGACAGACTTAAATAATGAATCTGCAAACGAGGCGACAGAAACCAACACAAGCTGTAACTCGACATCGCTGAAAACCACCGCTTCACCCTCGCGGAAGACTTTACGTAGATCGACTAGTTTCCCCTGTGCCTGACCATCGACAACACCCGTATTCTGAGTCTCGACAGACTTTAGCTCGATGGCGAGTTCACCCTGTTCATCAACCTGCGCAGCTTTGACAATACCGCCCTGCTGCATCAAAATTTGCATCACGAAACCGAGCGAGATGATGCTATCCTCAAGCTCGCACATGATGCCGTAGTCTTTTTCGAGGCGATTAAACTTCTCGTCAATTTGGGCGGGGATGAACGCTTGCTGAGCTGCTTGGGCATCTTTCTGTGCGCTAGCTGTCACATCTTTACTAGCGCTGGTGGCCTTGACCAATGCTAGGAAAAAGTGGCCGTTGTTCATGGCCGTCACGATTAGGTTCAAGGAATCGCCAATCACTTGACGCACCAGCAGATCACGGGCGTAAGCCTGCATTTGCTCGAAATTCTGATGACGCGGAGCTGCTGGCATGATGCGGGGCGTATTCACCCGCTGATTATAACGGTCTTCCTGAACCGCCTCACGTGAAGCCAGATTGAAAGCCAGCATATCGAAATGGCGTTGTAACCCAGACATGAACTGTTGCGCGATTTGCTGCAAATTAACTTGCTGCGGTTGCCCGGCATTGGAATTGGATTCAGCTGTCATAAAAATTCTCCTTATAATGTAATCTGAGGTAAAAGAACTCCACTCAACAAATTCTAGCACTCGGGACAACCTCGTATTTATTTTATCCACAAAATGATTTAAAGAAAATCACCTAAAGGCTCATCTGATCAAATATAATTATTATAGTAACGTTCATGTAAAGATAGTCCAAGGGTCTACTGCTTGAACCCCCAACCGATTGGCTGAGAGATGCTTTCGCAACCTTCGCCACCACCGCTAAGGCCGGTGTTGGTTTCATCCTCGCGCGACTGCACTACCGCTCCTCAGACATCGCTCAGCTCGACCAATGGGCACAAAACATAATCGCCGACAGAATTTACGACCAAGCAGCCACCGCTAATAAACAACTGATGCCCGCCAAGTTCACTGAAAATCTAGTACACTTACCCGTGCCCTTACTTTGAAGCCACCGGCAGCGGTTTCGCCTTGCTCGAAAGCAGAAGGCGACATATCGAAAAGCCTGCAATGGTTACCTTACTCACTCAGCGACTACCGACAGGATTTCTTATCCTGCTGGCGCTCGGATTTTTTGCTGGCTGCGCGAAGAAGAAGAGTAATGTCGAACGCGGCAACGCGAATCATGAGCTCTACATTGGCATTGGCACAGAACCATCTGGGCTCGACCCGCAGCTGACTACTGGACTCACCGAATACTCCGTCATGACCGCTCTCCTCGAGGGGCTCACCACACTGGACGCAGAGACGATGCAAGTGCGACCGGGCGTCGCTCAATACTGGGAGATTTCGGAGGATGGTCTGACCTATACCTTTCACTTTGCCCCCGACGCACTTTGGTCAAATGGCGATTCAGTCACTGCAGCAGATTTTCTCTTTTCCTTTGAGCGCATCTTAACGCCATCACTCGGTGCACCCTATGCCTACATGCTGTACCCCATGCGTGGCGCCGAAGCGTTTAATCGCGGCGAGCTGACAGACTTTAGTCAAGTCGGCGTACGAGCAGTTGGTGACGCCAAACTCATCATTGAGCTCGAATCACCCACACCCTACTTTCTTAGCTTACTCGCGCACAATACCTGGTGGCCCGTCCACCCTCCAAGCATTCTTAAGCACGGCGCAATGAACGACCGGATTTCAAAATGGACCAAGCCCGGGAACTACGTGGGGAATGGCCCTTTTATTTTAAAGCGCTGGCGCCTCAACAGCGAAATCTACGCAGTCAAAAACCCTTATTATCGAGACATTGAGAATGTACATCTCAACGGACTGCACTTTTTACCCATCGAACCACAGGCAGAAGAGCGCTCTTTTCGCGCAGGCCATCTACACGTGACTAGCACCGTGCCGATTCACCGCATCGACTGGTACCGTGCCAACCAACCTGAACGCATGCGCTTCGATACTTCGCTCGCAGTCTACTATTACATGCTTAACACCTCGCACGGGGCGTTCAAAGATCCGCGCGTACGCAAAGCACTAGCTTACTCAATTAATCGCGAAGAGATCACCGCGCACGTGCTCAAAGCTGGTCAGCAACCAGCCTATCATTTCACCCCGCCCAACGCCGGCGGCTATAATGCCGAAGCTCGCCTCCCTCACGATCCGGAGCTCGCGCGCCAACTCCTAGCTGAAGCTGGTTTCCCTGAAGGTAAAGACTTTCCCACTTTTGAGCTGCTCTACAACACCAGCGAATCACATCGCACAATTGCTGTCGCCATTCAACAAATGTGGAAAACCGAACTCGGCATCGACATTGAACTCCACAATCAAGAGTGGAAAGCCTACCTCTCCACCCGTGAAAGCGGCGAGTTCGACATCCTCCGCGCAGCATGGTTTGGCGACTACGATGACCCCAACACTTTCCTCAGCCTCGGCCAGACCGACAACGGCAACAACCACTCGCAATGGAGTAACGCCGAATATGATCAGCTCATCCTAGATGCGGCCATTGAGCAAAACCCCGCAGCACGCATGGCGCTCTTTCAGCAAGCGGAGGCTATTCTCTTGGATGAGATGCCGTTCATCCCGATCTACTTTTATGTCACCAGCCGATTGATTGACCCCGCCGTTCAAGGCTGGTATCCGAGCATTCTAGGCAATCATCCTTACCAAGCAATTTCACTAGAAGATTAAGTCAGCCCTCAAGTCTCAGCCCTCAAGTCTCAGCCCTCAAGTCTCCCATCGTGCTTTCCCTTATTGCCAGACGCCTGCTCCAATCCATTCCGACTCTCTGGGTGGTGGCGACGGCGACTTTTCTACTGCTGCGACTCGCACCCGGCGGTCCTTTCGACGATGAGAAACCAATCCCACCGGAAATCAAAGCGCAAATCGAAGCGCACTACGGCCTAGACCTGCCACTCTACCAGCAATACTTTCAATTCTTCGGCAATCTTCTCAAGGGTGACCTCGGCCCCTCCTACAAGTATCCCGGTTGGGATGTGCAAGAGATCATCATTCAAGCCTTTCCGGTCTCATTGGAGCTTGGATGTTGGGCGCTACTCATCTCGCTCGCTCTTGGCATACCAATTGGCACACTCGCTGCGCTGAAACACAATAAGCCTGCCGAAACGAACCTAATGGCGGTTGCTATGATTGGCATTTGCCTGCCCTCGTTCGTGATTGGCCCGATCTTATTGATGACTTTCAGTCTAAAACTCGGGTGGTTCAACCCGCTCGGCTGGAGTTATGCTGGCGACCGCGTACTTCCGGCAATCACGCTCGGGTTGCTGTACGCCGCGTACATCGCACGCCTGGCGCGCAGCGGTATGCTGGATGTCATGCGCAATGACTACATTCGCACCGCGCGGGCCAAAGGCTTAAAGGAACGGACCGTTGTCATGCGCCACGCATTGCGCACCGCCCTGTATCCAGTGGTTGCCTACATGGGACCGGCAGCCGCCGGATTGATCAGCGGCTCGTTTGTGGTCGAAACGATTTTCTTCATCCCTGGCATGGGTCCATTTTTCGTCAACGCGGCACTGAACAGAGACTACACCATGGTCATGGGCACCGTGCTCTTTTATGCCACACTGATTATACTTTTCAACCTACTGGTCGACATCGTCCAGATGTGGATGAATCCACGGACGCGTAATGATTAAGCAACAACGAGAAAGTGCTGCCAACTCAGTCGCATCCAAATCACTTGGCGGGGACGCATGGGATCGACTCAAACGCAACCGTATGGCACAAATCGGCGGCACAATTTTCATCTGCATTACCTTACTCTGCCTAATTGGCCCGTCGCTAAGCAGCTATAGCTTCGATCAACAAGACCTCGCTTATGGCGCACAAAGCCCGTCGACCGAACATTGGCTTGGAACCGACGATCTTGGGCGCGACTTATTTCTGCGCATTCTGACTGGCGGCCGCATTTCAATCGGCGTCGGCTTTGCTGCGACTCTGATCGCTTTAATCATCGGAGTTAGCTATGGCGCACTGGCAGGCTACATCGGCGGTAAAAAAGAAGCAGCAATGATGCGCTTTGTAGATGCGGTTTACGCGCTACCATTCACCATGATCGTCATCATCCTTACGGTGACTTTCGACAAGAAAAGTATCTTTCTAATCTTCATGGCGATCGGAGCAGTCGAATGGTTGACGATGGCGCGGATCGTTCGCGGCCAAACACGAGCTTTACGAAAACAGACTTATGTGGATGCCGCACTCGTGATCGGCTCAAGCCACAGCCGCATTCTCTTTAAACACATTCTGCCAAATCTAATCGGGCCAGTGATCGTTTATACGACGCTCACTATCCCAGCCGTCATATTACTTGAATCCATACTTAGCTTTCTCGGACTCGGCGTGCAACCACCCGCGAGCTCTTGGGGGATTTTAATCAACGACGGCGCCCAGAAACTCGACATCTACCCATGGATGCTGATCTTCCCTGCCCTCTTTTTCTCGCTCACTATTTTTGCGCTCAACTTTATCGGCGACGGCGTCCGCGATGCGCTGGATCCCAAAGAGTCGAAGTAAGTGTTTAATCCAATGAGTGCTCTCCGACCTTGCCCGCACCTACCGACGCCGGAGGCGAAGATGTCGTACCGCTGCTTAACCGCTCTCAAGGGCGCTGACCGTGAACGCTTTTATCTCACCGCGCTCAAATACGGGCACTTCCTTTGGCTGCAAGGCCATGCCGGGCGTAGTATTCTAGCAATCACGCGCGCGCTTTATGCCGATATTCCGCCAGAAGCTGCAATACTCAATCAATGGCCACTGCCCTATGCCGCGCTAGGATGGATCTTCGCTAACCATCCTGACGATGATTTCCCTGGCAACCCACGTATCAGCTTTCAGCATCAGGCCACTCGCCTACGTGGCGATCGACAAGCTCTACGCCGCGCCCGTGCATGGGCAGTCTGGGCTCTGATCCGCGAAGCCAAGCCCACCTTAGCGGGCGATCCCATACAAGGGATCGAAGAGCCCACACTCAACCGCATCGAAGCACAACTTCGCACCATCGGTCATCCCAGCGAAATCACCAACTGGCAGGCCGCGCTCAACCACTCCTAAATTAGTCGGACCGAACTCTAGCCGACGTAAGGTGTGTACTCAGGGACGTATCGTTGCATCGTGCGCTTAATCTCAGTCGGATCACTCACCGACGACGCCGAACCAAGCGCAGTCGCAATCGACTCAATCGAATCCGCACGCGGCCCCTCGGCCACCAACCGCATGACTTGCGAATGGTTGGTAGGCTGCAGCGTCTCACTCAGATGCTGCACCTCCTCGTATAATTTCTCGCCTGGCTGCAGGCCAATAAACTCGATCTCAATGTCTTCACCTTCGATATATCCACTTAGCGTAATCATCTGACGAGCCACGTCCACGATCTTCATGGATTCGCCCATATCGAGGACGAAAATCTCTCCACCATCCCCCTGAGTCGCACTCTGCAATACCAACCCGACCGCCTCATGCACCGTCATAAAGAAGCGAGTCACCTCCGAGTCGGTCACCGTCAATGGCCCACCTGCTGCAATTTGGCGCTTAAAGACCGGGATGACGCTACCCGACGAGCCCAAGACATTGCCAAACCGCACGGCCATAAATTTCGTCGTGTTGCCCTCCCCCTCTTGTTGCTCCAATAAAGACAACTCGGCCAGTCGTTTACTCGCCCCCATCACACTGGTTGGATTGATCGCCTTATCCGTGGAAATCAGAATAAATCGTTCCACCCCAAACGCACTCGCAAGACGTGCCAAGCCAGCAGTCGTAAAAAAATTATTCTTCAAGGCTTCAACAGGTTGCGCTTCCATTAAATTAACATGCTTATGGGCCGCCGCATGAAAAATAACTTCCGGCTGAAAAGACTTAAACACCTTCTCAACCTCAACCACCTCATGCACATCTAATATCAACGTTTGAGACAGTCCCGCAGGATCGTGCTGCTGCAAGACTTCCTGCTGCAAATCAAAAATAGCGAGCTCTGCCTGATCAATACAAAGTACCGATGCGGGCACATAAGCTAACACTTGGGCCACTAGCTCGCGACCGATACTGCCTCCAGCCCCAGTGACCAGTACACGTTTACCCGCAAGCATTGCGCGAATCTGATCCGAGTTTAGGTCGATCGCATCGCGCCCCAGTAAATCTTCCAACTCAACCGGACGTAGCTGCGTCATCTGCGCACGCCCAGTTACCAAGTCTGTCAATGCCGGCACTGTATCCACTCGAAGCCCAGCCTCGCCCGCCATCTTAGCCACGGCACGCACGCGCCCCACGGATGCCGAAGGAAATGCGATGATCACCTTATGCGCCGCGTAGCGCTTCGCTACTTGAGCTAAGCCATCGACTGCATCAGCGACTAGTACGCCATGCACATAGCGGCCGATCTTCTGCACATCATCATCGAGAAAGGCCACGGGCCGCATGCCGAGACGGGCCTTATGCTTGAGCTCCGAACAAAGCCCTGCGCCGACCTCACCTGCGCCAACAATTAATACATTCTCTGCCTCATCCCAGCTGAGCCAATCTTGCAAACCACTGCTTGCCTTGACGCGCATTGCTACGCGAAATCCCCCCAACATTAAAAAACTCAATAGAAAGTCCGTCAAAATAACAGCCCGCGGCGGCACTCCATTGCCATGATACACATACCACATCGAAGCGAGAATCGCGCTCGCCGTAAATAGTCCCAAAGACAAGCCCAAGGCATCCGTTAATCGAAAATAAGATAGCACACAATCCACCTGTCCCGAACCCAACAGTAACATCAGCTTCAACGCCACGACCCACCAAATGGTATTCACCAGATCCAGGGAAAAGTTCTCCGGCACGTTAAAATCAAAGCGCAACTGAAAGGCGACGATGTAACTCAGCCCACAAAGGAGTGCATACAACAGCAACAACCCTAGGGTCCGAATATTGCAGTAACGTGATAAGGTTTTAACAGCCATAGTGAATGCGCCTCGTTATGACTGAAGTTGCGCAAAACACGAGCGCACGATATCGATGACCTTCGTACGATCCTCCGCACTCATCGCCGAACCACTCGGCAAACACAATCCATTGGCAAACAAAGCTTCCGCACAATCCCCGCCAATCGACGCACAATCCTGAAACACTGGCTGCATGTGCAGCGGCTTCCAGAGCGGTCGAGCCTCTACATCCGCATCTGCAAGCGCCTCAATGATCTGATCTCGCGAACTCCCACCAGTCACTGGCTCGACGGTCAGGCAGGTTAGCCAATAATTCGCCGCATCCGGATCGACGATGGGCATGAATGCGACACCAGGCAACTCGCCCAAGGCATCACGATAGGCTTCAAAATGCGCACGCTTCACAGCAATACGTCGTTCTAGGTCATCCAACTGACTTAGACCGAGGCCTGCCAAGACGTTGCTCATCCGATAATTATAACCGACCTCGCGATGCTCATAATGTGCCACTGGCTCTTTCGCTTGAGTCGATAGAAAAAGCGCCCGCTCAATCCACGAGGCCTTATCCGCGAGCAACATGCCGCCGCCCGAAGTCGTAATAATTTTATTACCATTAAAAGAGAAAAAAGAAAACGCTCCCATGCTACCTGCCGCACGTCCTTTGTAAGTCGCGCCCAATGCCTCAGCTGCATCTTCCACCACAGGAATATTATAGCGCTCACAAACCGCCAAAATCGGGTCCATATCCGCACACTGGCCATACAGATGCACCACAATCACCGCCTTCGGCAGCTCCCCTGAAGCGGCACGCTCGCCGAGCTCCAGTTCCAGTAGAATCGGATCCATATTCCACGTGCTTGGTTCGCTATCCACAAATATTGGATCAGCACCGCAGTAACAGATCGGATTGGCACTCGCAGCAAACGTCAGCGTCGGGCAGATCACTGTATCGCCCGGTTGTACATTCAGCATCTGTAGCGCAAGATGCAGCGCAGCAGTGCCAGAATTGAGTGCCACCGCATGCTTTCGGTCGGCACGCTTCGCCAGCGCCGCCTCAAAAGCCTCTAAATGCGGGCCCACTGGAGCCACCCAATTCGAAGTCAATACAGCATCAACCGCAGCGTGGTCCTGCTGGCTGATATCTGGAGGCGAAAGATAAATACGGGGCATGGTGAAACATGTTTCCCTCATCGGCGGGATATTTCGATCTTTTTCACTCCGTTTCATGAAAAAACCGTTTGTTCACGATGGTCGGCTCAGAGTTTGATACAAAAATGACACATGAATTCCGAATCATCCACTATTTGAACGCCAACAGCTCTTCGGCATGCGCGCGGGCCGAATCAGAATGACGATCGCCAAGCATTCGAGAAAGCTCACTCAAGCGCGACTCACGATCCTGATGTATCGGACCGATCGATACAGTGGTCGAATCATCATCCTGCGATTTTGTGACGACAAAATGATTTTGCGCAAGTGATGCCACCTGAGGCAGGTGCGTCACACACAGCACCTGATGTCGCTCTGCAAGTCGTGCCAACTCAGCTCCGACCGCACGACCGACTTCGCCGCCGACATTGGCATCCACTTCGTCGAAGACCAGCAGCGGTGTGGCATCTGCCTCGGCCAGCACTGTCTTCAGTGCCAGCATGACACGGGCGGTCTCACCACTGGAAGCGATTTTATTAAGCGGCAATAGATCCTGTCCCGCATTGGGCGCAAACTGAAAGCCGCAGCGGCAATCACCGAATTCCTGCAATTCTTTTTCAATGAGAATCGCAATTTCAAGGCGCGCCTTCTTGAAGCCTAATGCCTGTAACAGTGCCGCAGCTTTGTCGGCCAGAGTCTTAGCAGCTGTTTCACGGGCCTTGCGCAGCTTGGCGGCTTCTTTGCGCAGCGATTGCTCCTGCTTAGCAGCGGCGGCACGTTTGGCTTTAAGCGTGCCTTCGATATCGCCCTGCACTGCTAGCTGCTGCGCCAACTCTTCGCGTTTCACCAAAACGGCCTCGACACTGCCTCCGTATTTACGCCGCACTTCTTGCCAGAGATTCATCCGTTCGGTGGTCGCCTCGACGGCTTCGGCATCGAAATCGAAATCAGTGGCGAGACGACCGGTCTCTTCACCGAGATCCTGCATCTCGATCAACACACTACGCGCACGCTGCAACAGCGGCTCGGAATCGGCATCGAGTGCCACCAGCGACTCATAGTGCCCGACGATCATGCTGAGTTGTTCGCTCAGCCCTTGATCTCCCGACAGCCCTTCGGAGCAATCCGCAGCGAGCGTCACCAGCTCTTGTCCACTCGACATACGCGTGTAGTCGCGCTCCAGCGCTTCGATCGAATCCTCTGATACGTCGACGCTGTCGATCTTGTTGATCTGTTTACGCACAAAATCGATTTCGTCCTGGTCTAGGCGTTCACCGGATTCGAGGCTGTCGATTTCTTTGTGTGCGCCCCGCCATGTGGCATAGCCGAGTTGATAAGTCGCAAGTAAGTCGGCATTGCCCGCATAGAGATCGAGCATCTCTAGCTGGCGGCGTTCTTGAAATAGTTTTTGCGGCTCACCGGGGCCGTGAAAATCGATCCACGACTCCCCTAGCTCCTGTAATTGGGTGAGCGTTGCCATGCTGCCATTGATCTGTACGCGTGGCATTTTCTTACGATGAATACTACGTTGTAGCAACAGCACGCCGTCCTCGCAGGACGGCAAGCCGGATGCCTCCAGCAAGGCATCCATCTCTGCGGAGTCTTCAAAATACAACGCCGCTTCAACCTCTAGCTGATCCGTCCCTTGGCGAATCATGGTCTTGTCCGTGCGCGCACCAGAGAGCAGGCCCAGCGCACCAAGTAACACGCTTTTACCAGCACCCGTCTCACCGGTGACGGCGGTAAATCCGGCTTCCAACTCCAGCGTCACCTCAGCGAGGAGCGCGAGATTCTTAATTTTAAGATATTGCAGCATGGTTAAACGATTAAACGGCAGAGCCAAAAAGAGAGACCAATGCTTGCGCGCACAAGATCAACGGAAACAGGCTAACAATAATCGTCACGGTCAAGCAAAAGAAAGTCTTCAGTACACTCAGACGCAGTGCCGCTGAAAGCGACAGCAGGCTAATTACATAGCCATAGAAAAATACGCAAAAGAAGATCGGCGCGAAGCTGACAATCATTTCGGGGTTCACCTCGGCACCGAGCATCAAAGAGAGCACCATCGACAACAACGTCCACGGCAACAAGCCGAGCCCTAACGCAGTCCGTACATCGCGTTGCGTGTTTTCAGCACCGAACCAACGGCCGAAATTACGTGTCAACCAGCCGAACAAATACAAGCCACACAGACCCGCAAGTCCGCCGACCACAAACGACAACGGCCCCGACCCTGCTTGTGCCAACGAAAAACGACCACTTTGCACCGCGCCAAAAAAGGCCGCAATCATCAACGCAGCGGAATGCCCCTGCCCCGCATCGAGCAGTGCACGCATCGAACTGGCTGGTTTAAACCACAGCGTGAGTAGAGAAGATTTGTTATTTATACTGCTCATTTGTCCAAGTACTTTTTTAAAAAAAGACAGAATACGCCGCACATGCAAGTCTGCGTCGATCCGTAGCCTGATTTAAAAATTCTTTTGCGTTGTCTCTTTGCTCGCTTCGACGAACCTCTGCGCTCTTTCTATGCTTACCTTCTCAAAACTCAGTAAAGGCTACGGCCAAAAGACGCTCTTCACCGATATCTCGTTTCGCATCCTACAAGGCGATCGCATCGGTCTAGTCGGGCCCAATGGAGCCGGTAAGACGACGTTGTTCAACATCATCCTCGGCACCACGGAGTGCGACAGCGGCAAGGTCGAGCTCGACCGCGGCACGGTGATCGGCTTCCTGCCACAGGAAAGCGCGCCTGCTGGCGAAGAGACAGTCGCGGAACTGGCGACTTCGATCTCACCCGAGTTTGTCACTATATATAATACCTTGCGCGAGTTCCCCGATCAGGACTCCCCTGAGCACATCGACGCGATCGAGCAATTTATCGATCTGGATGGCTATACGTTAGAGGCCAAGGCAAAGCGCATCTTGGCAGGCCTCGCCTTTCGCCCGGAGGATTTTGATAAACCCGCACATACCTTGAGCGGTGGCTGGATCATGCGTGCGCACCTCGCCCGCTTGCTAGTGATGGAGCCAGATCTACTGATGCTCGATGAGCCGACCAATCACTTGGACCTCGAGACTTTGGGCTGGTTTCAGGATCAGCTGAGCAACTACTCTGGCGCCATTCTGACCATCTCGCACGACCGTGAATTCCTCAACGGCGTCTGCGACGGCATCATCGAGATCGCCAACGGCCACCTGCACCGCTACCACGGCAACTACGACTATTACTTGACTCAAAAGGCTGATCGCGAAGCGCAGCAGCTGGCTGCTTATAATAACCAGCAACGCGAAATCTCGCACTTGGAAGATTTCGTGCGCCGCTTCCGCGCCAAAGCATCGAAGGCCTCGCAAGCGCAAGCTCGCATGAAGACGCTCGAAAAAATGGTGCGGCTGTCGCCCCCCGAAAGCGCCGCCGATACCATTTCATTTAGCTTCCCGCAGCCGCAGCGTAGCGGTCAGCGCGTCGCGACCTTTGAGAATATCCAACAGGCCTACGGCGACCACGTCGTCTATACCGACCTGAATCTCATCATTGAAAAACAACAGCGCATCGTGCTAGTCGGCCCCAATGGCGCAGGTAAATCTACATTGCTTAAAATTCTCTCCGGGAGTGTCGAAATTCAAGACGGCGTGCGCGAAATGGGCCACAATGTCAGTGTCGGCTACTTCTCGCAGCAACGCGTCGAAGTGCTCGACATCGAGCGCAGCGTCCTAGACGAAGCCATGGAGCGCGTCTTAACAGGCATGAATGAGCAAAAGGTACGCGGCATCTTGGGTGCCTTCCTATTTCGCGGCGACGACGTGTTTAAGAAAGTCAAAGTCCTCAGCGGTGGTGAGAAGAGCCGCCTGGCTCTGGTCAAACTACTGCTCAATCCGCCCAACCTACTGCTACTCGACGAGCCGACCACTCACCTCGACATGCCGAGTATCGACGCGCTGATCGGTGCCCTCAAGGATTACACCGGCACCCTCGTCTTCGTCAGTCACGACGTGCACTTTATCCGTGCCATCGCGAAGCACACGATTCAAATCCAAGCAGGCAGCACCACTAATTTCGCTGGCGACTACGATTATTACCTGCGCAAATCAGAAGCGACTTCCGAAAAAGGCGGCCTAGTCGCAGGTATCAAGAACGCCCGGCCAGACTTCGAAGCCAAGCCGAGTAATAAGCCGAAAGTCGTCAGTGCTAAAGAGCGCCGCCGCATCGAAGCAGAGAAGCGTAAACTCGAATCAAAGGGCCGTAAAGGCGTCGAAAAGCGCGTGGCAAAGCTCGAAGTAGAGGTTCTCAAGCTCGAAGCTGAGCAAGCCGCAGTCACTGAACAACTTGGCAATCCCGGCGTTTATGCCGACAAAGAGAAAGCCAAAGAGCTCAATATGCAGTCGGCCCGCATCTCGAAACGTTTGCAGGAGAAGAACTACGAGTGGGAAACGGCGGCGGAAGAGTTGAGCAAATTGATGTAGTTGTTCTAATAGGTAATCATCCTCAGCCTGCAACTGCCGGAAATGTGCACTTAATCAAGATTTACGCTTTACACTAGAAGCTTGAATAAGGAGTTTTACCGCTTCTGGAAATTGTTTTACCCGTAACCAGCCGTCTATTTTGCTTCCCCGCTCCATTAAACAGTCACTTTCGATTGCCACTCTAATTTGCTTGAGCGGCGTCGCACCGATTCATGCACAAGATGCCAGCCAGCTTGGCTTTTCTGATTTGCAGGGACAAGCTAATGCCTTGGTCGAAGCAGGCCAATTGGAGCAGGCTATGCCATTTCTGGAGGAGTTAATCAAGCGCGTCGAAACGACTGAAAACTCCGAGATCAAGCTCGACTTCCCGATCTTCTTGCTTGGCACCGCTCACATTCAGCGCTTCGTCGCCACTCAGAATGCCGGCGAACTCAATCAAACCTTGGTCTGGTATGCTAAGCTGGAAAAGGACTATCCAGACAGTCCCAAGGTCAAAGATGCACTCCTTAAAAAAGTCGATGTGCTACGTATTCTGAAGCGCGAAGACGAAGCAATCGCATTGATGAAGCAACTGTTGGATGGCACCTACTCCTTCCGCCTTAACCTGAAGCAAGAGAGTAAGTTGCTCAAAGATCTCACCCAGATCCACTATAACAAAGGCGATTGGAAGGACGGCCTACCGATCTTTACCAAGTTGTTGAACACATCGCGCGACTTTGAAGACCAAGCCTGGGCCGCAGCCGCCAGCTTCGAAGCATTGATCGCAGAGAAACGTTTCGACGACGCGATGGCGCTGCTACCGATCCTCGCGCGCGAATCCGAAGTGCGCTACTTACCTCGACTCAACGTCGCCCTATTAAAGAGCAGCGATACCATGGTCGCTCAAGCCCGCCTCAGCGATGCCGCTATCTTGCTTAATTTGATCAAGACCACCGACATCATGATCGAGCATAACCAAGCATCTGTGGCCAACAAGCTGAACAAGATTAAATTCAACACAGACATGGGGCGCAACTCGGAAGCGACCGAGCGCCTCAAGCAAGAAGTCAAGAACCTCGAAGCCACCATTACGCAGTTGCGCAAGCTCCCGACCCTGCGCAACGAGTTGCTGGTGCGCCGTGCACGTAATTATACGAAGACCGCACGCCGCTACGAAGCCTTCTGGATGTTCTTTGATCTGATGACCGAGAATCCAAAGGACAAGCAGACCGAATTCTTCACCTACGCGACCTTCTCCAACGCTCTACAACTCAAGAAGGCCGAAACCGCAATTACAGTGGGCCGTTCCTATCGCAGTCAATTCCCACAAGGTGATTACTATTCCGACATCAGCCTCGCGCTTGTCAGCACTTTGAAGGACAAAGGCGATACCACCGAGTATGTGCAAATCGCCCAGGACTTCCTAGATACCCGTCCACTCGATACCGCATCCAGTAACATGCTGGCAATCTGGGCGGGCCACAAGATGGAGAACGCACTATTTGCAGACATCATTCAACAGTGCAAAAACTGGCTCAACCTGCACCAGAACCCGATTTTCGAAGACGGCCTATTTTACTGGTGCGGCATCTCTGAATTACAAACCAGCAAATTCGCAGACGCCATCCAGAGCTTCGACAGCCTGCTCCAGCAATATCCGACCAGCCTCTACGCCGAAGACGGCCTGCTGCGTAAAGGAGCCGCCCAATTTTATGCGCAGGACTTCGAAGCCGCACGCCAAACACTCTACAGCTACACCAAGAAATATCCACGCGGCAACGCACTCGACCAAGCCTACTATTTCCTCGGCGAAGTTGAGAACCTGGCGGGCGATTACGAACTCGCACTGAAGCACTTCAAGCGGGCCGACGACATCACTACACTGCAAGATATTCACGATGGTGCCGCTTTCAGCATGGGTAAGATCTATGAATTACTGCAGCGCTACGAAGACATGGCCACTCACTTCAAGGCCTACACCGAGCGTTTTGGCGAAGATGGCCGTCTCACCGATGCAATCTTCGAGCTCGGCCGTGCGTATGAATTCCTCCGCCAGCCGAATGAGATGCTCGCGCTCTACCGCAAATACATCGAGCAATTCGCCAACGCCCCTGAAAATGCTGGCGTCGATACGCTCATCGAAGGCTACGCTGAAAAATACAACACCAACCAGGTGACATTGAAAAAGACCGTCGAATTTCTCGACAGGCTCGACAACGATATCGAATTCCGCACTCAAATCGTCACTGACCGCGGCTACTTGTTTGAATACTTCTACGTCAATACCGACCTCGATCAGACGCTCTACAACCGCCTACGCAACCACCCACAATTTGGCGATTGGCTGGTGCAAGACCTCGCACCAATTAACGAAGTCATCGCGATCTACCGTAAACAACTGGCGGACTACCCGACTGAAACGCCAGTCGAATTCTTCCGCGATCAACTCGCTCAGTTTAAGGCCGCCAAACAGCGCATAGCCGAGGCCCGCATGTTGATGGGTCTCTACCGCAGCGATGTGGAACTTGCACCCACCAAGTCCTACGACAGCGCGTTCTTCAGTGAAGTCACCCCGCGCGTACTGCTCTATATCGCCGACTACTCGCGGGCTGACCGCCTCGATTTTGCGATCGAAGCGTGGAACGAAGTGCTGGCCACTTATCCAACCGACGATGCAGCCATCGTGTCTTACATGCGCCTCGCCGACGTCAGCAATCAACGCGGCGACAAACCCAGCGCACTCAACTACCTCGAAGCAATTCAGGCTCAATTCCCTGGCACGCCGAAACTCCCCGGAGTCATCCTACGCCAAGGCGAACTACTCTCCTCGATGGGCCGTGGCGAGGAAGCCCGCGAGAAATATCAATATATTCTACGCGTGCCGGACTGGCGCGGCCTCGTTCACGCTCGTGCCCTGTTTCAAACTGGCGAGGCCTACATGGCTGAGAGCAAATATGCCGAAGCACATGGTTTCTTTGAGCGCACCTTCCTCGGCTATTCTCAATTCAGCGAATGGTGCGCACGCGCCTACCTAGCGGATGCCGAAGCCCTTTTAGGTATGGGCGCAAAGGCAGATGCGATTGCGACACTCACCGAAGCGAACGAAACACTCGCAGAAGCGGCACCCGCAGCGCTCGTCGAAGCCATTCAAGCGAAACTGCAAGAGCTACAACCATCAGTCGCCCCATCGCCCCAGTCATAACAGCCACACACAAACGGATGCGTCACTTTTCACTCAAAGCCCTGCTCATCGCAGCCCTCTCTATCGGTTGCTCACTCTCCGGTTTTGCAGAAAATGCCTACTGGGCAGAATTTGGCAACCAACCCGTCTATATTCAGCAAGTCAACGGACGCTCGAAGCAAACACTTAAATTTATCGATTATAAAGATAGCATGTTGGTTGCGGAAATAACGATTGATGGCGGTGTCGGCGAAATGTCCCTCCCTGTCAGCGAATCGATGGTCAAAACGCTGCGCTTAGACTTGGGCGAGATACAAAAAGCAAACCAACTGATTCAACGGGGCAACTACGCTGGTGCGATCAAAGTACTCCGCCAAAAGGTCTATCCATTGGTTAAATTTACTGAGGTGCCGGAGTTGTTCAGCCAATTACACTCCCCGGTCCGCAGCTTAATCAGCAGCCTTATCAGCGCAGACGAACTCGCCGAAGCAGACGATCTGCTCAGTCGCATCGCCCTGGATAAGGTCGATATCAAATATAGCCAACTGAGCATCCAATTGATGAATGCGTATCTCGCAGAGGAAGCGTTCAAAGCAGCGGGACGAATCGCTGGTCAACTGCCTAAAAGTGGCGCGTACACTTCCAACATCTCCGAAGTCGTCAATGCGGCCGATGCCCTACGTGGTGCAGGTGAATATGAGGCGGTGATTCCACTGTATAAGGAAATCGAAAGTTCTGTCCCTGAGAATGTGCGCAAGAATGTGCGTATGTGGCTCGCCTACAGCTTGGTGCTCGCGGACCGTGTCGATGAAGCCTCTCCGATGATCGACAGCATGCAAGAGCCCGCGCCGAACGATCGCCTATTTTCACTCTACAAATTGCTGCAAGGCTCGCGCGAACACCGCAACAAGCAATACGGCCAAGCCCTCGACGTGCTCACTCGTGGATTCGTTCGCGCGCAAACTTCTTACGTCTGGGTGCCAGAGATGCTCTACCTGATCGGCGATTGCTACAAACAAGCCAAAGATCCGACTGCCGCACGGAATGTCTGGTTCGAAATCACGGCGCTTTATCCCGATTCACCATGGGCCACGCGTGCCGCCGAATCACTCAGCAAACTACCAAAGCCAGAACCCGCGCCGCCAAGCAATTAATCCATCACTTCACAAAATAACAACACACTTAAACCTCAGTCTTTAATACCAAACCGTCATGAAACTATCAAAGTTCCGCCTCCTCCCTTCCTTTGCTGCCCTCGCGCTGTTTGCCGTCGTCACGCAATGGACAATGACCCAATCCCTCAGTGCACAAACTGAACAAGCAAGCGTCGAGTCAGTCGAGACCGCCGAAGAGGCAGCTGCTGCCGAGGCTGCTGCGGGCGATCAATCCCTGATCGACATGTATAAGAATGGCGGCTGGGCCATGTATCCACTCACACTCCTGTCAATCTCGGCATTCGGACTGATCGTGTACAACTTTATGGCGATTAATCCGAATCAAATCCTGCAGCCTTCAGTGCTGCCAGAGATCGATACCGCGCTGCAAGCTCTGGACATCGAGAAAGCCCGCTCCATCTGCGATGAGAACCCAGCGCCTTCGACTAACATCATCCATGCCGGCTTGGTCCGTGTCGACATCAACCGCTACAATCCAGAACAGGTGAAAGAAGCGGTCGAAGAAGCCTCGGCCGAAGAACTCGCCAGCCCATTCATCTTAATCAACTACCTCTCCGTGATCGGATCACTGGCCCCCATGGTCGGACTACTCGGAACCGTTTCTGGTATGGTTAAGGCCTTCAACGTGATCGGCTCTGAAGGCGCGGCCAATGCCCAAGCGCTTGCGGGGAATATTTCGGAAGCCTTGATCACCACTGCCAGCGGCATGATCGTCGGTATTCCTGCGATGTTCTTCTTCTTCTTCTTCAAGAATAAATACGGTAAGATTACTTCCCGTGTCGCGCGTGTGGTGGGAGACCTGCAATTCACACTCAGCACTGCGATTAGCAATCGCTAATCCAAACACCTGCGATTACTAACCGATGAAAACCTGGTCCCCAGAAGAAGTTGATCCGGAGTTTGAACTGACTCCAATGATTGACATCGTGTTCCTGCTCATCGCGTTTTTCATGACATTGATCAGCTTCATTAGCGCCGAACTCATCGAACTCAAGCTACCGGATGCCAATCAGTCGAGCATCCCAGAAGAACCAGGCGAACGCCAATACATCTCCGTTGATATCAGCGGACAAGCCTATCTCGGTTCGACTCCAATCAGCTACGAAGCACTGCCCCAAGCATTAGCCGCCGGGCGCGCGGCTCAGCCCACCCTTAAGGTATTCCTTCGAGCGGACGCGAAAACAGCACACCGTCATGTCAACCGCGTCATGGAGGCCTGCGCTGAAGCAGGCATCTTTGACCTCATTTTTGCCTCCAATAAAAATTAAACTGTGGCTGCTGTTAACAAAGTTTTAGAATCAGAAGATAAAGTCGATATCACACCGATGATCGACATCGTGTTCTTGCTGCTGGTTTATTTCATGTTTCTGCCGCTGCAACAAGAGGCAGATGTGGGGATCAAACTACCCAGTGCGACCCCGCCTGCTGAGAACCTCAAATTGCCCAGCGAACATGTCATCGAGATCTTCCCGAATGGCTTGATTCTCCTCAATGGTGCACCAATGGACGCTTCGGATGACCGTGTCATGGCACGCCTCTCAACCACGCTCACCCGACTACGCATGTCATCGGACCGAGTGGGCGATGATATTGTGGTGAAGATTCAGGCCGACCCTGACTCACCGCATCAACGTTCAATCGATGCCCTGAATGCCTGCGCCAGGGCTGACATTACCAAAGTCTCGTTCTCCGCATACGCGCTCTAGTCATGATCGATTGATCTGATTCGACCCCACGCGTTCGGCTGTAACAACCAGCTTTGTTTGGTCGACTGCCCAAAAAACGTTCACTTATAATCTCTCCCAGATGCTGCCTCTTACCAAAAAACGAAAAATAAATCCGCTACTGCTGAAGGTGATCTTTATCAGCGTAGCCATTCATCTACTTGCAGCGCTTATTCTCGGAAGTATCACGATCTACAAATTTGTCGTTCCCTCTGAGGCACAATTCGAAGAGCCGCCCGTCGTGGAGCAAGAAGAACCACCACCACCGGTCAAAGTGCAAATTAAACCGCAGCAACCCAAGCAGCAACAGGCTCAGCGCCTGACCATGCGGCCGGTGGCGAACATCGCAGTGGCCAATGTGGATGTTAATTTGCCTAACATGGAGCAGAACTTCACCGTCAGCACCGGCCTCGGTGGCATGGGCGGCGGCAGCCTACTTGGCGGCACCCGTGGTAATATCGGCATGGGCTTGTCCGATGTCAGCGTGTTCGGCCTCAAGTCGCGCGCCGAGCGTATCCTATTTGTGATCGATGCGAACCGCCAGATGGTCACCGATAAAAAAGGCGGCCTCAACAGCTACAAGATCATTAAAGACGAAATCACCGACATGGTCGGCAATCTGTCGGCAGGCACCCTGTTTAACGTGATGTTACAAGACCGCACCACGATGATGCTGTTCAAGCCGCAACTCGTGTCCGCAGGCTCAGAGGTGCACCAGCAACTGATTCAATGGATCAATCCAATCAATGCCAGCGCCACTAATGTAGGGCTCGAAGGCAACCGTCTGGCGAAAAAGCCGCAACTCAAAACCCTGAATGGAGAAGCGGTCAACACTGCTATACGCAACAAATGGCGAGGTAATGAGACTGGCTTCATCACACAAGTGGCGCTCGAACAAAACGTCGATGCGATCTTCTTCATCACTGGCTACCACCGCGGTTTTGAAACCATTCGCCGCACACTCAACGAGCGCGAAGAAGCTGAATGGCAGCGTAAAATAGCCAAGCCGGACTACATCAAACAACTCGCAGCGCATAAGCTCGAAATCCCTAAAATGCAGGCCAGAGTCAAAGCCCAGATGGCCAAAATCAACGCTGATCGTAAGAAGAAGGGCCAACCACCACGCGTGTTAGAACAACGCTGGGGCGTCTACTCCGATGCCAATGAACTCAAGCTGAAATGGCCCAAAGATAAAAATCACCCTGGTCATAAACCCGATCATGAAATTAGGGACAGCGATGTATCTAAATATTTCCGCAAGCTAATCGATAAACTCTACGAAGACCAAGACAAGCCAGTGCCCTCGGTCAACGTGGTGCTCTTTCTTGCCGGTGATGAAGCCTTCAGTGACGCTGCGAAAAAACAGCTGGATCAATACGTGCGCTTCTTCCGCGGTAAAAATCGCGTGATCCGTGGCGAAGACGAGATCTCAAGCGCGCGTAGCTCGAAGAGTACCAACAACTAGTCGGACCACACTCGGTACCACACACTTTCAAACAAAAGGCAGTCGAACATTCGGCTGCATCATTTGTGTGTTCAGCTCGCCAATATTCTCCCGATTTGAATGCAAGCGAAGGCGAATCGCCCTGGCTTCTTAGACCTAAAATCCAACCTGCGGGACAAGTTCAACAGACTATAATTTCGCAGCCTGACCTTTCAATGAATCAGCCGTGGCAGCGGTCAATTCCTGCTCGGCGTCATCAATCACTGCAACACTGCTTCGATCACGGCTACTTCCTCTTCAAACGCCTCTATGGTTTCGGCGACTTCCTCTTGAGCGGCTTCGACGTTGGCAATAAGGGAGAGAGCAGATACTTAGACTTAGCTTACCAGTGATGGTCGTCAGCAGCCTTATACAGCAAAGAATACGTAGATTGAAATCACAACAATAACTAAGATCGCACTGGTAAGCTTAGCGCCCTTCCAAGGAGTCATATCGATCGGCGTGCTCATTTTCAGCGTCCATGCTGTTTCACGAGGCGCAATCTTCGCCCAAATAATCATTACCAAGCAAAGCAGAGCAAAAACAAAGCCAAGGAAGTGGAAATTATAAACAAAGACACTATCGACGGCGTCACTCATACCAGGGATGAAATATTTAACTGCAATCAATACAAGGCCTAGAATCAACGATACGAATGCTGCAACACTTGGAACACGTGAATGCAGCATACCCACTAATACTACCGAGAAAATCGGGATAAAGTAGATTGCATTCATGTTCTGCAAGTAGCCGAAAATACTATCTTGTCCCGCCAATAAAGGCGCCACAAACATCGCAGCCAGTGCGATAAAAATCACAAAGATCTTAGCAGCGCGAACTGTCGATTCTTCGCTGCCTTTTGGATTCAAGACATGCTTATAAAAGCCGAGACTAAACAATGCAGAGGTACTGTTCAAAGCAGCATTAAACGAACTCAAAATAGCACCCACCATCACCGCGGCGAAGAACCCAGTAAACTGAGGCGGTAGCACTTCGCGGACTAGTGTGCCATACGCTTGGTCGTTTGAAATACCATCATTGGCGAACAAATGGAACGCGATGATACCAGGGATCACTAGGTAAATTGGACCCAGTAATTTAAGCCCCGCTGTCAGCAGAACGCCCTTCTGCCCTTCGGCAAGGCTACTTGCTCCCAGTGTCCGTTGGATGATTTGTTGATTCGTGCACCAGTAGAACAAGTTGAGCAATGCGACACCCGTAAACAGCGTGCTAAATGGCACACCAGTATCACTCGTTCCAATCGAATTTAGACGCTCAGGATTCGTGGTCTTCAAAACATTCCATCCCTCAATGATGCCTTGGCCATCACTAACTTTATTGAGCGCAAACCACACGATCATGAAACCACCGACAAGCAAGCCAATGCCGTTAATCGTATCAAGCACTGCAAGTGTCTTCAGTCCACCAAAACGTGTGTAAACACCTCCCATGATACCGATCATGAAAACAGTCAGCCACAAGATGACTGTATCCGGCTGATAAATAGAACCTAGCAAAGAAACGGGCTCAGTGATGCCAGTTAACGATTTGAGATCCAACATCTCGGATAGGCCGACCGCACCACTATATAGAATAATTGGAATCAGTAAGAAGGCATAAGCCAATAAAAAGACCATATTCGCCAAGCTCTGAGTTCGACGATCAAATCGATCCTCGAGGAATTGAGGCACCGTGGTGATACCTGCTCGAAGGAATTTCGGCAGAAAGAACAACGCCATCAGGACTAGAGCGATGACCGCAACCACCTCCCAAGCCATCACCGCCAAGCCATCTTTAAATGCGGCTCCATTTAAACCAACCATTTGTTCGGTCGATAAATTCGTCAGCAACAAAGAACCTGCGATGATTGGGAAAGTCAGCGACCGACCACCAAGAAAAAAGCCCGTCGACGATGCTTTTTCCGAATTTCGCGTAATAAAATAAGTGAGGACCGCAGCAGTAACAGTGAATGCTAGAAATGAAGCTAGAATCATAATAGGGAATCTGGGTAATTATATGGATTAGGGAATATGAGAAGAATCCTTAACACTGCATGGTCAACAGTCGATTTTTAGACTCAGGTGTTTTACCTCCCTTTAGGCTTACTAGCGCTCTGCGCGCAGACTTTTTTATATATTTTTTACGCCAACAGATTCTTGATATCCTCCAAGCTGACTCTTGCGTTGGCCGCCTCGCTCTCTTCGAATAATTCCTTTAATAGCTCGGCCTTCTTCGCTTGTAATTCGATCACCTTTTCTTCCACCGTGTTCGCGGCGATTAGTTTGATACTGGTCACCACTTTCTCCTGCCCAATTCGGTGCGCCCGGTCGGTCGCCTGTGCTTCGGCTGCGGGATTCCACCACGGGTCGTAGTGCACCACGGTGTCTGCGCCAGTGAGATTTAAACCCGTGCCACCTGCCTTCAGCGAGATCAAGAATACCGGGATACTCTCGTCCCCATTAAAGGTGTCGCACATCGCGAGTCGGTTTTTGGTCTTACCGTCGAGGTAGCAGAACTTATGGCCCTTTTCAGTCAGATGCTGTGCGAGCAACTTAAGCGCGGTCACAAAAGAGGAAAACACTAAGATGCGACTGCCCGCATCAATACACTCATCGAGCACTTCGTCGAAGGCCGCTAGTTTGGCTGAATCGGCCGCCGGAAAAGCGTCGTCAATAATGCGCGGATCGACACAGGCCTGACGCAAGCGCAGCAGCTCCGTAAATGCGGCAAACTGAACGCGACCGGTATTCGCGCCCGCCCGCTCCATATTAGAAATTTCGCGACGCGTCTTTTCGAGCGTGTCGTTGTAAAAACGCATTTGCTTGGAACCGAGTTCACAGAAGAAAGTCTTCTCGATCTTCTCAGGCAACTCCGGCGCGACCTCTTTCTTGGTGCGGCGTAAAATGTAAGCAGCTGCGCGTTGTGTCTGGCGGCGAGAGTGCCATGCACGATCTTCCTGCGAGAGCTTTCCCGAAGCTTTGGTCAGATAACCGGGCATCAGGAAAGCGAACAGCGAGAGCAAATCGTCGAGCGAATTCTCCACCGGCGTGCCGGTGAGTAAAAAGCGCCCCTTGCTGTGCAGGCGGGTGAGCGACTTCGCATTCTGTGAACGACGGTTCTTGATGTGCTGCGCCTCGTCGCCGATCACAACCGACCAATCCATGGTCGAAAGCATCTCAATGTCTTGTCGAAGTGTGCCATAGGAGGTAATCACGATATCTGCCTCCTCAAGCACCCTCGGCTCTTTGGCCCGCTTAGTACCATGATGCTTCGCCACTTTGAGGCCGGGGACAAAGCGCCCAGCTTCACGTATCCAATTCTCCACCAAACTCGCGGGGCATAACACCAGCCCCGGCAGCGCCTCTGTACTGGTGGTCCGGATACACTCGATCAAACCAAGCGCCTGCAGCGTTTTACCTAGACCCATTTCGTCGGCCAGAATCCCGCCCAGCTCATGACGATACAAATGCCACAACCATGCGACACCAATGCGTTGATAAGTGCGTAGAATCGTATCAAAAGCCGGACGAATGGGCGCGGCTTCGAGCGCACCGACCTGCTTGAGCGCACGGCTACGGGATTGCCATGCCTGTGGGGGCTGCCAGCCTTCGACCAGCTCGTCCAGCAAATCCTCTACATCAACCAGCTCCTGCGTATCCAAGCGCTTTGAGAACGTCGGCGTAAACGGTCGGTCCGCCTGTCCCGAGACTGAGCGCTCGATCTGGTGCAAGCGCTCCACCACAGCCCGATCCAGCAATGTGATTTTGGCACTGGAGCCCTCATCCTCCACGTAACTGCGGCCGGTCGCAATCGCGCGCCGTAGATCTGCCTCATCGCCGCCTTTGCAGAGCGTCACCTGGAGCGCAAAGCGGCCGTCCACATCCTGGGTTTCGATCGCCGGCTCAGAAAGCTGCACATGTGCGAGTTTTTCCTCGAAACTATCGGTAAATTGCGCGCGCCATTGTTGCCGCAGTGCCTTCCAGTGGGCGGCGAGGAAATTGAGCGTCTTGTGCCGATCTCGTAGCCACCATTTACGATTCGACGGTTCGAGCATGAAGCCCTCTAGCTTTAAAATGTTACGTAACGGCTTAATCGAATCATCATCACGGCCCGCCGGCAATCGGATCGCCAAAAAGTTGGGTGAACCATCGACCACGACCCGATTGGTGGAGTATTGCTCCATCGAATCCGCAACCGCCTTGGCGACTGGATAATCCCCCGGACGCCTCTTCCACGTACCTTGCGCACGAGCTTCAGCAATGCGCCGCAGGTTGGGCTTCGACTTTTCTCGCAGGCTAATAGTACGACTCAAAATCGGCCGTTTCAGCTCGTCCGGCACGGCGACCACTTCAGCCTCATCATCCTCTGCCGGATCTGCTTGTTTGAGAAATTCGTGTACGCCGGGCAACTCGGCGCCTTGCCACTCGATCGGCGCATTCGGCTGCTTGACCCAATACACCGTCGGTTCATCAACGAGCGTAGCGAGCAAGCGGCGCAGCCGACCGCCAGTCAATTCCAACAGACTCGCGAGCTTGCCACCACACCACGACTCGACCAAAGCCAACGCAGCTTGTTGCGACGCGGACGCAGCATAATTGCGCGTCGGGCTCAGTTGATTGAGTGGCACTATTTCACGTCCCGCAGCAGCATCTAGCTTCACCACGATGGCATCGCGCCCAGCCGCTGCTGGCAAATTGGGCGGTAAAAACACTAACATGCGCAACGTATCACCGGCAGCAGACAGCTTGATCGAACGCACACCGCGCGACTTAGCCGCTTCGGGCTCTGGCTCGGGTTCCGCCACGAAATCAGGATGTGGCTGTGCTGCATGGGCCCGTTCGTGCTTGAGCGCTTCATAGTGCAGCGCAATGGCAATGGCATGCGCACAGACCTTGCGCCGGCGCCCTTCAAGGCAGTTGCAATGGTTGACCGCAAAAACAGTTGAGCGCAAATTCAGCTTCGGTTGGTAAGTATCATCGATACCTGTAACCTTGCCCGTCAGGACCGGGCTCTCCCACACAACCGCAGACACCGCACCGGCCTCAAATAAGCGCTCGGCTTGCTTGAAGACCAGCCCCCCAGATAGTTCCAGCAGGAAGCTACGGTCAAACACTGGCGGCGATTTAGATGGAAGCGGCATAGAGGCTGAGCACGCTTATACATCGAGAGCGGATGTCAAGGTGGAGTACGCGCCATTTAGAGGAAAAAACCGCAGGTCTGGGGGCCGCCAGTGCTAGTCGTTCAATCAGTGCTAACTGCTGCATGCCTAGAACATCACCTTGACATCAAGTCTTATGCCTAACAAAGCAGCTGGACAGCCTTTAAAGCTGTTCTGCGCGCTGCCCCACTTTACGTATGAGATTGGCAAATTGCGTGCGTTCAGACTCGTCCAGCACGTCAAACAAGTCGTTTAAATCTTTCACATGTGCCTCAAAGCTTGGCTCGATTAAGTCGCGGCCGTGATCCGTCAAGTGGACCAACACGATACGCGCATCTGCAGTGCTACGCTCGCGGCTCACCAAGCCGCGCTTCTCTAAGCGCTGTACTGCCGTGGTGATCGAGCCACTGGTCAGCAAAATCTTCTCGCCAATGATGCTGACCGGCTGCGCACCCTTATGCAGCAGCAACTCCAAGACCGCGAAATCACTCAATGATCCCAACCCGCCCGCAGAGATGCTCTTTTGACTGTAGCCGTTCACTGCGTGCGACGCTTTCCAGAGTAAAAGAAAAAGGTGCGGGCCTGAGTTCTGGTAGATTTTTGCCATACGAATAACTCTGCTATCCTTTAACTTGACTTCAAGCTAATTTTTAGACTTTTGTGCAGAAACAGTCGCATAAATTCATGTTTAAGGCAGTTTCAAGCGCAGCCCCGACACGATGACTTAGTCCATCATCTTAAAAGACATCGTAAAGCGATGCCGCTGCCCGGTCGGCGTGACACCCCCAGAACCGACCCGCTTAAATGCGGCTTTCACCGATGCATCGAATGCGGCATTACCCGAAGCTGGCTGTAGCCTAACATTTGAGATACGCCCGGAATGACTGACATCAAAGACGACGTTTACGTTTAGCCCCACCCCGGCAAGGTTCGCAGGCTTGATCCAGGCGCGGTTTAGGCGACTATTTAATTGATCGCCATAGCGCTGCAAAGCGGTACGTTCAGCGGCGCTGAGGCTATCAGAAGGGTGATGCAGCGTGGCCGGTAAATTGTGCTGTAAATTCTTCTGAAACTGAGAGGTATTGATTGTGGGTGCCTGATAATCCCCAACTGGCTGCGGCGGTCTCGGTTTAATATTCTTTTCTGGATTATCTTTAAAGAAATCAGCCGCCGACATCAACTGCGGCGGAGCTTTAGTAACTGCCTTTACAGGCGTGGGCTTTGGACGCGGCTTGACTGGATCAGCAATATTCATCGGCTTCAAATCTGGCAGCTCTAGCTCCGGTGGAGGTAGCATCGGCGTGGCACGATTCTGCGCCGGATTCGACGAGTTCGGCTCACTCACCATCTCGAAGACGTGCGGCTGCTGTTTTGGCAAAAAAGCCCCAATGATCGTTGATAAAAATAACCCTACAATCAGCGCGCCATGCAAGGTCACCGAAGTCCACAAAGGCTGATTCGTTTTAATACGCATGGCGCCTACTTGACCTTGGTATCCAAACTAATTTTTGACAGATTACGCTGTTTGATCATATCGATCACAGTAATGACCCTCTGATACGGCAGAGCCGAATCTGCACGAATGCTCAGCACCGGCGGTGCCGCCTCCATCGCCATGGCATCCAGTAAATCGCCCAGTTGTTGCGGCGAGACTTTTGCATCACTCCAATAATAATCGCCGGATTTATCGAGCGTGATCGCCTGAAACTCTGCACGCACCTCAGGCTGTAATTTCGACGTCTCCATAGGTAGGTTCACATCAATCGTCTGCTCCAACAAAGGCGTAGTGACCATGAAAATAATCAGCAACGCAAACGCAAGGTCGATCAACGGCGTCACGTTGATCTCCGTGAGAGCGGAGAGGCGATCTTTGCGATGGAAATTACGAGCCACTATTTGATCAATTAAAAATTAGGATCACGCAGACCTATGCGTTGGTCGCTGCGGCTTGAGCTTCGAGCTCAATACGGTCGGCCACGGTGCTGGAGAAATTCTCCAGTTCAACCACTGAGATCTTGGTTTGTAGCAATAAATAATTGTAGCCGAACACCGAAGGGATCGCGACCAACAAGCCTGCTACGGTGGTCAACAACGCACCAGAGACACCCGGGGCAAGACTCTGCAAGCTGGCCGACCCCGCGCCAGCCATACCGCCGAAGGCATCCATCACCCCCCATACCGTGCCGAGCAAGCCAAGAAACGGTGCGCCGGTCACGATCGAGCCAAGCAACACCATCTTGCTTTCATAGCGAATAATCTGCTCAGCAAGCCCACGTTGAATCGCATTTTCAACATGTCCCATGCGCAAAGTCGCCCGATGCATATCAGCATCCACTAAATTACCACCATAACGGAAAAATGCTTTAAGCGCATCGCGCACGATATTGTAGTAAGGCCCAGCACCCTTGCCTGGGCGCTCTGGAGGCAGGTCGAGCAAGTGCGATTCTTTACTCAAAAGACGCTCATAGCGCTTATTTTGAGAGCGCAATCTGGACAGGTCCATATACTTCCCAAACAGCACTGACCACGCGATAATACTACAGACCATGAGCACCAGCACCACGATCTTGCCGGCAAAATTCGACTGGCCAAAATAAGTAAAAACATTGGGGCCACCAACGGCCTGCAAGAGGAGTGAATCAAATATAGTGGTTAAGCTCATTTTCTAAAAGTGCATAGAGGTATATCTTTGCAAGGCTCTCATTAACAACGGGCGTTCAAAGTCCTGCCAGCATAAAACATAATTCTCCAAAAAAACCTTTTAAAGGTTCACTCGGGATTTAATTTGCTCGGGCAGTCAAAACGGGTTACAAATTAAACATCCATTATTCACCCAAACAAACTATTAATGAATACTAAAACACTGACCCTGCAAGAACTGAAGGATAAGGCCCACATTGCTGGTTCAAAAAAAGCCCTCATCGGCATCGATGGATTCATCGATAAGATCGTGCATCCCGTCGATCAACGCTCCGGCCCAGGTGATCAATTCACCCCGATTGCGACCATCGCTGATTTTGGCGCACGGATCAGCTCCGCTGCGGGCAAAAGTGCTAATATTGAACTCGCCCTAATTCTCGAAAAGCTCGGCGGCAACGGTCCGATCATGGCCAACGCTCAATGCGCCCAAGGTGTGCAAGTTCGCTACCTCGGCGCGCTCGGCAAGGCCGCGATTCACCCCGTCTTTGCTGAATTCGCGCAAAAGACCAACGCCATATCAATCGCAGATCCCGGCATCACCCACGCCGCCGAATTTACTGATGGCAAGATCATGCTCGGCTCGATGGCCAGCCTCGACGAGATCGACTACCAGCAGATCGTCGACGTCATGGGCGCGGATAAATTAAGTAGCAGCTTCGCCGAGGCCGATCTCATCGCAATGGTCAATTGGACCATGATTCCATACCTTTCCGAAGTCTTTAACGACATACTAGAGCGCCTCCTACCTACTATTCCTGAGAACAAGAACCGCCTCTTTTTCTTCGACCTAGCTGATCCTGAAAAACGTTCAAAAGAAGATCTGCTCAAAGTGTTAGGTATTTTTGGCAAATTCGAAGCCTTCGGCAAGGTCATCCTCGGACTCAATCTCCGCGAAGCCGAGCAAGTGGACGCACTGCTAGGCTTTGAGCCCATGGCAAACACACCAAGCAACCTGCAAGTGCTGGCCGCACGTATTCGCAAGGCACTCAAGCTCGACACCCTCGTTGTGCATCCGACACACGATGCTGCTTGCGCGACACCAGAGGGCACCGCCTACGTAAAAGGGCCCTTCTGCGAGGACCCAAAGATCACCACCGGCGCCGGCGACCACTTTAACTCAGGTTTCGTCACTGCCCGCCTCATCGGGCTGTCGCCAGCCGCGGCACTGACCCTCGCTGCTGCCACCTCTGGCTTTTATGTCCGTACCGCCGTGAGCCCATCCCTCGATGAGCTCGCCGAATTTATCGCTACTTGGTAACTACATATGGCCGGACTTTTCATTACATTCGAAGGCACTGAAGGCTGTGGGAAATCCACCCAGATCAACGCCCTAGCCGCTCGTTTACTCGACCAAGGCCAGCAAGTGCTGCAAACTCGTGAACCAGGCGGCACGCCGCTAGGCGAAGCCGTGCGCAACTTGCTCCAACACGACAAAGCCGGGGCAGGCATGTCGCCCGAAGCGGAGCTACTACTGTTCACTGCCAGTCGCGCTCAGTTAATTCGCGAACGTATTCTGCCCGCGATCGCCAAAGGCGAGATCGTGCTCTGCGACCGATTCATGGACTCAACGACAGTCTACCAAGGCGTCGCTCGGCAGATTGACATCCAGGCGGTGGCGACGATCAACCGCTTTGCCGTCGGCGAAGCTCGGCCGGATCTCACCATCCTCATCGATCTGCCACCCGAAGTTGGCATGGCTCGGGTGCACGCGCGTGGCGATGGCGAGCTCGACCGCATTGAACAAGAAGCCATCGAATTTTTCCAAGCCGTGCGAGCAGGCTATCTCAAACTCGCCGAGTCAGAGCCAAAGCGCTTCCTCGTGCTCGACGGCAGCGCCTCGGTCGAGGTACTGGAACAACAGATATGGGCCGCAGTTCAACCACGGCTGTTGTAGCGCGTAGCGCCAATAAAGAGTCTCCGAGAATGTTAAGGACCGCTTCAGGCCGACAACCATCGACGCCCTAGTCTTCGTCCCTTTGCTCCCGCTCTTTGGCGATGTTGACCGTTAATTTACGGCCCGCAAATTCCTGACCATCTAATTGACGGATCGCCTCATCAGCTCCTTCCGAATCTTCCATAGTCACGAAACCAAAGCCACGCGGGCGACCGCCACCTGGGCGAGTCACGATGATTGCTTCTTCAACCTCACCGCAATTTGAGAAGATCTCACGCAGATCATCACCAGTGGCATCGAAAGAAAGATTTCCTATGTAAAGTCGTATAGACATAATTTTATAAAATTAAACGTAATAAATTGCAGTTGTATATTGGGTTATCCCCGAATCCTGATTGAAAAAGTGCACAACTGGGACAAGACACAACCATATTTTAAAAACGATTCGGATTTGCTAATTGCAAGCAGCAAGGATTCCTTCGTTCCACTTCCCTTTTTTCTGTGAAAAACACCAAGACCACTAAACAAAACACCATTTTACGGGTGTCCGCATACCTGTTTCGCTACAAGCGCCTATTTTGGCTCACTATCGGGCTTGCCGTCGGCATGACCCTAATGGAAATCGCCGTGCCCTATGCGATCAAAGTCATCCTCGACGACATCGAAACCACCGGCGCGCTGACTGGGCTGTTCTGGGGAGTCGGCATCATCGCCTGCCTCTATATTGGCAGTGAAACTTTCAACAGCCTACGCATCCGTGTGAACAATTCGCTGGAGCAGCAAGTGCTGCTCGAAATGCGCCGCGACCTGCACACCAAGCTACTACGCCTGCCAGTCTCTTTTTACGATCAACGCAAAAGCGGCGAAATTTCCTCGCGCGTGATCGAAGACGTCGCTGCCGTCGAACGCGCGCTGCTCGACGGTACAGAGCAAGGCACCGGCGCGGTCCTCAAAATCATCGGTATCACCACCGTGCTGTTCATGTTGCAGCCCGCCCTCGCATCGTGCGTCTTCCTGCCAGTTCCGATCTTGCTGATCTGCGGCAGGCTTTACTCCAAGCGCTCTCGTATGATTTGGAAGGGCGTACGTGAAAGTTCGGGCGAGCTCAACAGCCTACTGGTTGAAGACATCCAAGGCAATCGGCTGATCCAATCTTTTGGCCTACAAAAGCGCGAGTCTGAGCGTTTCGAGCAGCGCGCCGAAGACCTCAAGTCCAAGACCCTCAAAGCCATGTTCCGCTGGTCGATCTATAGCCCTATTAGCAGCTTAATCACCAAACTGGGCTTCATCAGCATCGTCGGCTTTGGCGGCTACCTCGTGCTCAACAACGCCAGCGATTTCAGCATGCCTGAACTCCTCGCGTTCTTCCTCTACGCCAATATGCTTTATTTGCCGATCTCGCAATTGCACGGCTTGAACCACCTCATCGCCGCCGGTCGCGCCTCTGGCGAGCGCGTGTTCGAAGTGCTCGACGCGGCAGTCGATATCGATGAGCCTACCGAGCCCAACCCACTGCCAGCTGGCCCGATCCAGGTCGCCTTTGAAAACGTGCAATTCGAGTATCCTGGTCGGCCCGCCGTGATCACAGACCTAGACCTCATACTGGAAGCCAATCAAGTCACCGCCCTGGTCGGCCATACCGGCGCGGGCAAGTCCACCGTCGCCAATCTCGCGATGCGCACGCACGACGTCACCCAGGGCAGCGTCAAACTGAACGGTGCAGACATCCGCACTATTCCCCTCAGCGAACTGCACAATACTGTTGGCCATGTCGCGCAGGACCCCTTCCTCTTTGAAGGCAGCGTGCGCGATAACTTACTGCTCGCCAAACCCGACGCCAGCGACGCAGACATCGCCCACGCCCTCGAACAAGCTTGCGCGCACGAGTTCGTCAACGCCCTGCCCGAGCGACTTGACACTAACATCGGCGAGAAAGGCATTCGCCTCAGCCAAGGTGAGAAACAACGCCTCACGATCGCCCGCGTACTACTCAAGAACCCGCCTCTCGTCATCCTCGACGAAGCCACTGCCAGCGTCGACACCATCACCGAGCGCAAAATCCAGCTGGCACTCGATCATTTAGTCGAACAGCGCACCGTGCTCGTCATCGCACACCGCCTCTCGACCGTACGTCGCGCCGACAAAATTGTAGTCCTCGAAGCAGGCAAAGTCATCGAATCCGGCACGCACGAAGCACTACTCGCCAAAAACGGACAATACGCCAAGCTTTGGAATCACCAGAGCGATTTGATTCCTGAGCACAGTTGAATCATTCACCCACTGAAGCGCACGAAGCCTCGACCCAACGCTCCTACTCGTGGATTTTCGACCCATCCGCGTCTTACTTTTGCCCCTTGACGCTCTTTTTCGTCACCGACTATATTGCGATTCGACAAATGAATCTCTGCGTTTCTTCCAGAACAATTGGATTACCACTTGCTTTTAATGCCGCTGAGATCTTTTTTGCCGACCTTCATACATGAATACACCAAAAACCAGCGATTCCAACGAAACCCTCAGCAAAGAACTTGTCGTTCAAAACAAGATGGGCATCCATGCTCGTCCTGCAGCGATGATCGTGCGTATCGCTAACACCTATGTTGGTGAAGTGTGGGTTGATAAAGATGATGAGCAAGTGAATGGTAAAAGCATCATGGGTCTGATGATGTTGGCGGCCGGCAGCGGCTCGAAGCTGACGATTCGCACCGAAGGTCCTATCGAAACTGCAGAGAAGATGCTACTCGACCTCGAAGATCTGTTCGCTCGGCGCTTCGAAGAAGCATAAATACCAAGCGCTCCAGCAGCCTAACACCCCTCCGCGCAATGAAACGAAGGGGCTTTATGCTTCATCGTCGATTACTGACTAAAGTAGGGAGGGCGAGTCGCCCTCCTTTGCCGCAACACTGCATCAATGTGGGCGAGTCACTCACACTCCTATCAAGCTCAGACGATTTGCTCTCAATTGGTCGCAGCAGCGCAGCGCCACCTCAGATTAGTCTTTGACTCAGATTCGGTTTTTAAACAACTGTTTAGAACCAACGAACCGACTCACCATGCGGATCACCATCGACCAGCCCGAAGCCGACCCAACATACAGCGAAATTGTCCGAGCCGCTATTTTTCGCCAACAGGACTCACCCTCACGACCACTGTCACTTTTAGCCTCACTCCAGTCGATGCCAGCAAAACTCACTTTATTACGCACCGCTCTCGCCTTAGTTAGCGCCATCGCACTCAGCAGTGGCTTAGCCGCGCAGACGAAGCAATCCAACCTTGATACCGAGCGCCTGCTCGACATCAGTCAGCGCGAGCAAAAGATCTATCAACAGCTCGCCGCCGATCCCGAGTATTATTCCGGCGACGATCTCGAGCGCCACCTGAACGGACTCATCCTTTCGTACAGCACCTATCTTGCCGAGAACCCTAACGACCTCAGCGCGCTAATACTCTATGGGAAACTACTGCGCCGTATTGGTAAAAACGACGAGGCTTTTAAAGCCTTTCTCAGAGCCGACCAGCTCGATCCGCAGATCGCAGTAGTCAAGCAGCAGATTGCCAATCACCTCGCCGAGACCGGTAAAGGCAAAGCAGCGCTCACCTTCACCCTCAACGCCATCACGCTCGAACCCGAGGTGCCCGCTTACCACTACGCACTCGGCAAGATCCTCTACACCTTCCGCGATTCATTTATTGAACAAGCAATCTTTAGCCGCGACGCCCTCGACCGCGAAATGCTCAAAGCCTTCGAAACCGCGGTCCACCTTGAGCCCGACAACTTCGACGCACAAATGCGCCTCGGCGAAGCCTACTACGACCTCGCCAGCCCCGACTGGAAGGCAGCACTGCTGCATTGGAACAAAGTCCGCAAGGACAGCGCCAACGATGACTTAATGCGCCGCCAGATCCTCGATCTCCACAAGGTGCGCGTGCTAGGGAAGCTCGGGCGCAGCGCAGAAGCCACAGCGCTCGCAGCCACCATCGTGCAACCCAGCCTGCAGCAATCCAAGCAACAAGTACTTGACGAAATACGTGTGTATTGACGAAAAAGACTTTTAGTGAAGCGAATTGCTCCCGGGCAGATTCGAACTGCCATTTGCGGCTTCGGAAACCGCTGCTCTATCCATTGAACTACGGGAGCAGATCAAAGTGGGCTAGAGTTGTGACTAGCTGGATGGGGTCAACGTGAAAAGCGGCTGGAGCTGAGATTAGCCGGCTCGACCTCTAAGGCGCTGGCGTAGCCTCTCAAATGGCACGATTACAAGCGTTCTAATCAAGCGGCACAATCCACTGGCATCAGCTATCATCGCCTAAGGCGAAATTCACTGCCTCGATCCCAGCAAGGGAGCAAGCATCCATCACCTTAACGATCTGCGCATGCGGCACTGCATCTGCCGGTGAGATGGTGACAATCGCTTCGACCTTATTCGCGCTGCTGGCTTCGCGAAAGCGGGTTAGCATGGAAGCCAGTTCATTCAGCTGCGATGCCCCTGGATCATCATACGGATAATCGTTGACGACGACTTGGCCATCAGGGCGGATTTCAATGATCTGCTCATCAGGCAAGTCCAACGGTTCGGTCTGCTCGACCGTGCCGGGCAACTGAAACGAAAGGTCGGCCTCCTGCTGCTCCAAGGTGGATGATACCATGAAATAAATTAGCAGTAGAAACACGACATCAATCATTGGCGCGATCGGCACCCCGCCTGCCTCATCGGCTCGTTGTTTGAATTGCGCCATTTTAAAATCGATTCTCAGCGAGATTGATAGGTGGCGTAAATCACTTCGTAAGCACCGACTTCGGCACACGAGCGGAGCAGCTCTTTAATCTTGTGGTAAGGGGTGGCACGATCGGCGCGGACGTGAATACGCAGCTCTGGGTTCTCGGACAAGGAGCCCTTTATTGCGGCCTGCAGCGCTTCGAGTGTTTGCGGCTGCGCGCCGAGGAAAATCTGCCCTGTGGCATCGATCGAAATGGTGCCACGGTCAGCCAGGTCTGCGGGTACATCGCTAGCTGCAGACTCTGGCAAGTCCAACTTCACTTGACGATCCGCTTGCGCCAGCGTGCTCACCGTCATGAAGAACACCAACAGTAGGAAGACCATATCGATCATCGGCGTCATCGGAAAGTCTTGTTCCGGAGGGCGGCTGGATCGACGGCGGGCCATTCGTTACATTCGAGCAGTTGAAAGACGCATTATCGATCATAATATAACGATTTATAAAATAGGCAAGTATTGAATCATGGAGCACCGCAATCGAAGCGCAGTCTAACTGCTAAAATCTCACTATATTACTGGATTCCCTTAACCGCCGATCCACACAGATCGGCAGGAATCAAAGCAACAATATGCAGCGCTATGGCCAGATGCAGTTTCGACCAAAGCCCGCGACCCGCATGATTGAAGCAAACAGCAGCGCCCGCAATGCGCACACTGCCCGCAATGCTGAAAGCTTTAAGCGTATCGGGCCTAAAAAAAGCGATGGTGCAAACGCACGTTCCCCTTTGATCAAATCAATATATCTGCAACTCAGGCCTATGGTACTAGGTAAAAGAAATCCTTGACCTTCGCCGCCGTGTAATCGCGATTAAGCTGCGCAATCATATCCAATGAAATACTCTTCGGACAGACCGCTTCGCACTCACCAATGTTCGTGCAACCTCCGAAGCCTTCGCCATCCATAGTGCTAACCATCGCGAGCGCACGACGATCCTTCTCTGGTTTACCCTGCGGCAAGCTGTTCATGTGCGAAACTTTCGCAGCGGTGAACAACATCGCAGATGCATTTGGGCAAGCGGCCACGCACGCACCACAGCCAATACAAGCGGCCGCATCCATCGCATAATCCGCAATACCTTTGGCAATCGGGCTGGAGTTGGCATCGACTGCTGTCCCAGTGCGGGCAGTAATAAAGCCACCAGACTGGATAATCCTATCAAACGCGGTGCGATCCGTAACTAAGTCCTTGATCACCGGAAACGGTGCTGCCCGCCATGGCTCGATCGTGATCGTCTGGCCATCGTGGAAATGGCGCATGTGTAACTGACAGGCAGTGGTGCCATTCTCCGGACCGTGTGGGATGCCGTTAATCGTCAGCGAGCAGCTGCCGCAGATACCTTCGCGGCAGTCATGGTCGAATGCGACCGGCTCTTCGCCATTGGCAACTTGCTGCTCGGATAGGATATCAAGCATTTCTAGAAAAGAAGACCCTGCCGAAACATCGTCGAGTTGATACTCAACAAACTTGCCTTGGCTTTGACTGTTTTTCTGACGCCAAACTTTAAGTGTAAGTTTCATAATTCTGTCTTTAGTTGAGTGGTTCCCTTACTTGTAACTGCGAGTTGCGAGTTTGACCTCCTCATAGACGAGGTCCTCCTGGTGAAGCTGAGGGTCGACATCGTCACCCTTATATTCCCAGACGCCGACAAAGGCAAAGTTTTCATCATCACGCTTGGCTTCGCCTTCGTTTGTTTGGTGCTCGACGCGAAAGTGCCCACCACAGGACTCCTCGCGCATCAACGCATCACGGCACATCAACTCGCCAAATTCCATAAAGTCAGCCACGCGCCCCGCGCGCTCCAACTCTGGGTTAAGCGAACTCGCATCGCCTACGACGCGAACGTTGGCCCAGAACTCCTTGCGCAGTGCTTGAATTTCTTCTATTGCACCAATCAAGCCGTCCTTATCACGGGCCATCCCGCACTTATCCCAAATGATCTGACCGAGGCGCTTGTGGAAAGAACGCGGCGACTCGGTGCCGTTGACCGACAGCAATGCCTGAATGCGGTCTTGCACCTCTCCTTCAACTGTGGCGAATGCAGGATGCTCAGTCGTGACCGCGCCGGCCGCACCAATGCCCTCTTCGGCAAGGTAGTTGCCAACCGTATAAGGAAGTACAAAGTAACCGTCAGCCAATCCTTGCATCAGCGCAGAAGCACCGAGGCGATTGGCACCGTGATCGGAAAAGTTCGCTTCGCCACCCACAAACATGCCGGGGATCGAGCTTTGCAAATTATAATCCACCCACAGACCACCCATGGTGTAGTGCACCGCAGGGAAAATCATCATCGGCGTGGAATATGGGTCCGCGCCAGTGATGCACTGATACATATCGAACAGATTACCATAACGCTCGGCGATCGCAGGTTGCCCGTCGCGGGCAATCGCATCGCGAAAGTCGAGGTATACACCGAGGCCGGACGAGGCAACTCCACGACCCTCATTGCAAACCTCCTGCGCCGCACGCGAAGAAATGTCACGAGGAGCCAAATTGCCAAAACTTGGATACTTACGCTCGAGGAAGTAATCGCGCTCTTGCTCGACAACTGCATTTGGATCGAGCGTACCTTCGCGAATTTGCTTGGCAGCCTCTGCAGACTTAGGAGCCCAGACACGACCGTCATTACGCAGCGACTCCGACATCAGCGTCAACTTAGACTGCTGGTCGCCGTGCACCGGAATACAAGTGGGGTGAATCTGTGTGTAGCAAGGATTCGCAAAACCAGCACCTCGCTTGTGAGCGCGATACGCAGCAGACACGTTACATCCCTGTGCATTGGTTGAGAGGAAGAATACGTTACCATAACCACCAGTCGCCATCACCACCGCATCCGCGGCATGGCGGGAAACTTCGCCCGTAATCATGTTACGAACGATCACACCCTTGGCATGGCCTTCGACTTTCACCACATCGAGCATTTCGTGGCGGTTATACATCTTCACCTTACCAAGACCGATTTGCTTACTCAGCGCGGAATACGCACCGAGGAGTAGCTGCTGTCCAGTTTGACCACGAGCGTAGAATGTGCGGGAAACCTGCGCGCCACCGAATGAACGGTTGGCAAGCATGCCGCCGTATTCACGAGCAAATGGCACACCTTGCGCAACGCACTGGTCAATAATATCGCTACTGACTTCGGCCAACCGATACACGTTGGCTTCACGAGCACGATAATCACCACCTTTGACAGTGTCGTAGAAAAGACGACGCACAGAGTCGCCGTCGTTCTGGTAATTTTTGGCGGCATTGATACCACCTTGCGCTGCAATACTGTGTGCACGGCGCGGACTGTCTTGATAGCAGAAACACGAGACGTTGTAGCCCTGCTCTGCCAGACTCGCCGCGGCAGCGCCGCCAGCAAGACCAGAACCGACCACGATCACGTTGTACTTACGACGATTGGCTGGATTCACCAGCTTCATTTTAAACTTATGGTTCGACCACTTATCAGCGAGCGGTCCTTCAGGAATGTTTGAATCTAGATTCATTAGTATTCGGTGCTAGTGGGGAAGTTGTTCAACGATTACTTCTACCGCTTCACCAGTCGGAGCAGTCTTTTTAAGTATACCAGTCATCGCTGCCACCGGAATCACAGCGAAGCCAAGGAAAACGACCACACCATAGATGAGTGCGAAACGATCCAAGCGTGCCCGCCAGAGTTGGTTACGCAGGCCGAGCGTTTGAAACATACTGCTCACGCCGTGAGTCAGGTGCATGCAGAGCAAGCCAGTCGCGATGACATAAAAGGCTGAAACCCACCACTTTTCAAAGCCGAAGATCATCATGTCGTTCACATTGAAAGTCATCACCACTTCACCATTGTGCAACACCGCCTCGCCACCCTCTACCAGCACGACATCGTCGATCTGCTGGTTATACTCCTTGCCCGGAACGATGCGAGCCGTGTAGTGCGCAATGTGGAAGATGATGAAGGCGAGCAAAATAATACCGCTCATGCGCATCGTCTTGGCAGCATAAGTCGCCTGCACCGATTTGTTCTGAGCATAGCCCTGCGGACGCGCCTTGCGATTGTCTAAAGTGAGCGAAATCGCAGCCCAGATGTGCGCCCCGATACAAGCCAGTAGAAACAGCCGAATCCCCCAGAGCATTGCCACTGGCATGACTTCGTGCAGCTTGTAAGCGTATGCGTTAATAACATCAGGTCCTAAAAAGATCTGCAAATTGCCTAGCATGTGCCCGAGCACAAACAAAACAAGAACCAGACCGGTGAGGGCCATTAATATTTTTCGACCAATGGTCGATTTCAGAAAGCTACACAGTGCGCACATAATCTTCTAGACATAATAAGTTACAAAGATAACTAAGACCAGTGGCAGAATTTTCAAACTACTTGCCAAAAAATGACACTCTATTAGTATGCCTAATGGGATCGATTAACGTAAGATAGCAGGCCGAGAAGCTCGCGGCACTGCGTATTTTGCAAAAACGAACAAATTCAGGCTGCCTATAGCTAAAAAAATAAATCTAATTCAAACCCACCACAAAAGAAGTTTAGCTTATTGCTTAGCTTCTTTTAAAGATTCGCCCAAAAAGGGTTGCCAACCCAAAAGGGCAACCAATTGAATGCGAGCCCTAAGGCGGGGCGGCAAATGCAAGCCTTCCATTTTTTATTATGACGCAGTCAAACAACATGAAGTACATTTTTGTCACCGGTGGCGTGGTTTCCTCGCTCGGCAAAGGACTCACCGCCGGCGCCCTTGGAGCTCTACTTGAACAACGCGGCTTGCGAGTGCGGATCCAGAAATTCGATCCATACTTAAATGTGGACCCCGGCACCATGAGCCCATTTCAGCATGGCGAAGTTTACGTGTTGGACGACGGCGCGGAAACCGATCTAGACCTCGGCCACTACGAGCGCTTCACCTCCGGAAAACTCGGTAAGCTCAACAACCTCACATCCGGTCAAGTTTACGAGCGGGTCATCAAGAAGGAGCGCCGTGGCGATTATCTCGGCGCAACCGTGCAAGTCATCCCACACGTCACCAACGAGATCAAACAGCGCATCTACGACGGTGGCAGCGAAGACGTCGATGTGCTCATTACTGAACTTGGCGGCACCATTGGGGATATCGAAGGCCTCCCTTTCCTCGAAGCAATGCGCCAATTCGCCCTCGAAGTCGGTCGACAGGATGTATTGTTCCTGCACTGCACGCTGCTCCCTTACTTGAAAGCCGCTGGCGAACTGAAGACTAAGCCGAGCCAGCAGAGCGTCGCTAAACTTCGCGAAATTGGTATTCAATGCGACATCTTGGTCTGCCGTACTGAAGAGCCGATGACTAGTGAGATGCGCCAAAAGCTCTCCATGTTCTGTAATGTGCCGGTTAAATCGGTGATTGAAGAGCAAGACGTCGAGACATCGATCTACGAACTCCCACTCGCACTCAAAGCAGAAAATCTCGACGACTTGGTCATCGAACATCTGAGACTCGATGCCCCCGACTGCGACATGAAGATTTGGCACGACGTCGTGCGTCGCCTCAAAGCACCCAGTCACAAGGTCGAAATTGGCGTCGTCGGTAAATACATCGAGCTGCAAGACGCTTACAAATCCGTATACGAGTCAATCATTCACGCAGGCATCGCTAACGACACCGCAGTGCAGATCGTTCGCCTCGACGCAGAAGAGATCCAGAAAGATCCTAAGAAATTCCTCGGCTCACTCGATGGTATTCTCATTCCTGGTGGCTTCGGCGACCGTGGCACCGAGGGTAAAATAGCTGCTGCACAGTTTGCCCGCGAAAACGATGTGCCTTATTTCGGCCTCTGCCTGGGGATGCAAATCGCGGTGATCGAATATGCGCGTCATGTCGCAGGCCTAGAAAACGCTAATAGCTCTGAGTTTGATCCGCACACGCCGCATCCAGTGATCACCATCATGGCAGACCAAAAAGAGCTCACCACTAAGGGCGGTAACATGCGCCTCGGCTCCTGCCCTTGCAAGCTCACCAAAGACAGCTTCAGCTTCGACGCCTACGGCACTGAAATGATCGATGAACGTCATCGCCACCGCTTTGAATTTAATAACGACTACCGCGAGCAACTCGAATCCAAAGGCCTACGCGTCGGAGGCATCAACCCTGAGCGCAACCTGGTAGAAATCGTCGAAATCGCCGAGCATCCGTGGTATGTCGGGGTACAATTCCATCCAGAATTCAAGTCCAAGCCGCACGCAGCGCACCCACTGTTCGCTAACTTTATCGCAGCAACTCTGAAATATAAGAAGTAGCCATGCGCCGCCTGCAGCTGACCGTTCTGCTCATTGGCATCGTATTCGTCGCTGGCTGCAGCACATTGACGCGTAACCCGCAGTTCTATCTGAGTTATTACGAGTTGAAATCGCCGGAAGTTAGCGATTTTGAAACCTGTGCTTCCGCGGGTTGTCGTCAGCTGTCACGCCTATCCTACTCCGAATCGGAATGGCAAAGCATCCGCGCCATTTTTGAGCCAGCTCAGCAGAATGCCGCCGAAGAGCGCGAACGCTTGCTTGTCGCCGTCGCGGCAATCGAGACCTTGGTCGGCGAGAAAAACGGCACCTCAAGCGACTTTGCCAAGAACCAACGAAAAGGCAGTCAAGGCTCGCAGCTAGACTGCATCGCCGAAGCTGCCAACACTACTGTCGCGCTGTTGCTGCTGCAGCAAGACGGGCTGATCCGATATCATCGTGTCAGTCACCCTCAGCATCGAGGTTTCACCCGCCTACAATACCCGCATAACACCGCGGCAATCATCGAAAACGCGAACAACGCGCATTACGCCATCGACTCATGGTTCTTCGCCAACGGCGAGCAACCCATCTGCGTCAGCGTCGCTGAATGGAAAGCCGGTTATCGCCCGAATACAAATAATTAGCCCATGCGACACTCTAACTACTCCACCCGCCTCAAAATTATTTGGGACGCCGCAGTCACTCAATACCAAGACGGCAACCGCACACCTGACAGCTATTTCGACGCAGCAACACTCGCCGAACTCGCCTCAATCGGGCTCAACGCAATGGACGTCTACGACCCGGTCGAAGATTTCCTCGGCGGCGCTGAAATCGATTTCGCCACCTTCCTGCTGATCTCAGACGCACGCCGCGACTATTTCCTCAACCAACAACACGGCAAACCCTCCGCACACATTCTCAACCCCAGCACACTACCCGCAAAAGACCTCGAAGTACGCGACATCAGCTGGCTACCACGCATGATGCCAAAGACCATTGCCAAACTACGCGGCGAACTGCCCGCCGAAACAATGTATTGCTGCGGTGGCGACCGACGCTTCTTCAAAGCTAACAATATTCATCCTGCAGAATTCCTTCGCGTGGCATGGGCCTACGAAGACGATTTCGAGAAGCTAATTGATTGGGTGGTCGCACGCCGTGCGAGCTGATAAGTTAAAGAAGTGAGGGCGACTCGCCCTCATCAATTCAACAACTAGGGCAAGTCGCCCTCACTCCTTTACATCAATCCCACGCTTAACATTCAATAAAGCTAAATTCGAGGTTGAAAGATCGACGTTTAACGTTCGATGTTCAGTTAGATGGATAAACTAGCCGAGATCATGGCCGCCAAGCGGCACGCACTACGCAACCAGATACGCCCAATCCGGGATTCGGAACTGTCACGCCTCGCCGACATGCAGCGCCAAGGCGGCAGCTTCCTCAAAGCCCTTGCCCGCAACGACCGCCTCTCGGTAATCGCCGAGATCAAACGCAAGTCCCCTTCAGCTGGCGAAATTTCGGATGCCCGCCTAAGTGCCGTCGACCAAGCGCGTAAATATATTAACGCCGAAGCCGACTGCCTCTCAATTCTCACTGATACAGATTATTTTGGAGGCAGCCTCCAAGACCTCTGGGATGTCGTCGAATTCCTCGAAGTCCACGAACGCCAGGTGCCCTGTTTGCGCAAAGACTTCATGGTGCACCCGGTGCAAGTCGTCGAAGCCGCTGAGGGCGGCGCACGCTGCATTTTAATCATCGTGCGCGCACTCGCAGACGACGAAATTAAAGCGCTCCGCGATGCGGCTGGACTAGCTGGACTCGACGCTCTTTATGAAATCCACGAAGAGCGTGAACTCGAAAAAGCACTCAAGTTCGATCCCAAAATAGTCGGCGTCAATAACCGCGACCTCAAGCGATTCAAGACTGACCTAGCTGTATCCGAATTACTGATACCACAGATCCCTGACGGTATCATTAAAATCAGCGAAAGCGGTATTTTTGACATTGAAGATGCCGAACGCGCTAGCGAATGCGGAGCCGATGCGATCCTCGTCGGCGAAGCCCTCATGCGCTCCGAAGACACCGATAGATTGATCGAGGCATTTCACAACGCATAAGCGAGTATGAGGGTTGAAAATAGAGAAGTGAAAAACTAGAATCCACCACCTTCCCACTTTTCCTTATATCAGATTTTTAAGTTTCATTTGTTCCTTTAGTTGCCCAAAGGGCACCCACTTCAGTCACGCCTTCGGGGCAAATCGTTCCGATTCATCAACTCCGCGCTACTCACGCTTCGTCAGCTTGTTAAACAGATGCCACTCAGCCCCAAACAAACTCGCGCACTGCTTGATGAGCTCGCGCATTTCCCAAACAAAAAGTTGGGACAAAATTTCCTCGTCGATGGTAACATCGTGCGCAAGTCGGTCGAAATGGCGGATATTGACACCAGCAGTCATGTCGTCGAAGTCGGCCCCGGACTCGGTACTCTCACTCGCGCCATCCTCAGCACAGGTGCAACTGTCTGGGCCGTGGAGCGCGATAGTACTCTGTCCGAGCACATCCGTGTGAACGTGCTACCCGAGCATCCAAACTTACATTTAATCGAAGGTGACTGCCTCGATTACCCGCGCGCCGAACTGCCCATCGAACAAGCCAAAGCTGGCTTTAAAATTGTCGCCAACCTTCCTTATGCAGTCTCCACACCGTGGATGGAAGCCGTCATCTCAGGACCTCTCCCACAGCGCATGGTGCTGATGCTACAAAAAGAAGCCGCCGACCGCTACATCGCCAAGCATGGCAGCAAAGCGTTCGGAGCCATTTCAATTTTCCTGCAGTCAGTCTATACCGCACATAGCAAGCACCTCGTTTCCGCTCAATGTTTCCACCCCGCACCAAAAGTCGATTCCGCGCTACTGCGTTTGGATCTACGCGAGGACGCGGTACATTTTTCGAAAGTCGCACGCGAATGCATCCGTCGTATCTTCACCCAACGGCGCAAACAACTTGGTGCACTTTGCAAACGCGATCCACTCCCCGAAGCACGTGAGTGGTTCGATTCCATTGTCGCAGACGGAGTCAAAGCAACCGTTCGCCCCGAAGAACTTGCCATCGAATACTGCAAGAGCTCGCGAAACCGACTTCCCTAGGTCAGCCTCAATTAACTGACCACGAGCTGAACACTTGAAGGCAGTTTAATTCACGACAGGGCTGATAGCCCTAAGCTTGCGTTTCCCTCAAGACAAAATGTTTAGGGGCTTCTCAAAAGGATCATTATTTTCGAGTTTTCACAGTTTTGAATTCCTAATTCCTAATTCTTAATTCTTAATTGGTCACGATGAACCCCATTCACTGGAAACTACACTGGCAGATATTACTCGCACTCGCACTTGCCACACTGTTCGCATGTGCCCTCATGCCCAACATTGACGGAGCGTTTAGCAGTAACGTCGAAGTCTTTTGTCAATTTATCGGCACGCTCTTCATGAACGCACTGAAGATGGTCATCGTACCATTGATCGTGGCTTCCATCATCAGCGGAGTCATGCATCTTGGCGCTGAAAAAGGTGTCGGCCGCATGGGATTTAAAACCTTTCTTTATTACACCTGCAGTGGAGCCGCTGCAGTCATCGTCGGCGTCATCGTGGTGAATCTTATCGGCCCTGGTAATATTGATGCGGAGACCGCTACAGCGATGCTTGGCCGCGGCAGCGAGACTGCGCTCAATGAAGGACTAATGAGCAAAGTCGAAGGCCGCAGCAGCAGCGATCTGTTTGATATCTTTTTGCGCATGTTTCCGTCCAACATCGTTGATGCAGCGACCAACAATGGGCAACTGCTCGGAGTCATCACCTTCTCGCTACTGTTCGGCGCCTTCATCGGCAAGCTGCCCGAGGCACAACGCGAGACGCAGCAAAAGTTCTGGGAGAGTGCCCAGGCAGTGATGCTTAAGTTCACCGACTTCATCATCCGTTTCGCACCGATCGGCGTGTTCGGACTCGTCACCCCAGTGTTGTTCAACGCGCCCATCGGCGACCTCATCGGCGCGATTTTCTGGTTCTTCATCACTGTAGTTTTAGCCCTGGCGATTCATTTTTTCATCAACCTCGCCCTAGTGCTCAAGTTTATCGGCAAGGTCAACCCGATCACGCACTACAAAGAGATGGTTCCGGTGCTGCTCACTGCGTTTTCCACCGCCAGCTCATCCGCCACCCTGCCGCTGACCATTGAAACCGTCGAAACGCGTGCTAAGGTTTCGAAGAAGACCAGCTCCTTTACCCTGCCCCTCGGCGCGACGGTGAATATGGACGGCACCGCGCTCTACGAATGCGTGGTCGTGCTGTTCATCGCACAGCTCTACGCATCCACCGGGCAGGACGTACTCGGTATCGGCCAGCAACTGCTGGTCGTTTTCCTCGCCTTGACCACTAGTATCGGCGTCGCCGGAATTCCGGCCGCCAGTCTCGTGGCGATTGCCGTCATTCTACCCGCTGTCGGCCTGCCCGTCGAAGCGATCGGCGTGGTCTGGGTGACGGATCGGATCCTCGATATGTGCCGCACCTCAGTCAATGTCTTTAGCGACACCGTCGGCGCCGTCGCGATTGCTCGCAGCGAAGGCGAGCATCCATACCCGCTTGAAAATTGTTAGATAAAGCATCTTGCGGTTAACTTCACCCTCCAACAAACAGCTGAAAACTAACCATGCTCACATGACTACTGACCAACGGCTCGCCGAACTCGGCATTGAACTCCCGATCGCACCCGCCCCCGCAGGTAACTATGTTGCTTGCATGCAAGTCGGCAACCTACTCTACATTTCTGGAGCCATTTGTCTGGTAAACGGCGAAATGACTCACACCGGTAAAATCGGTGAAACGCGCGACCTCGTCTACGGCCAAGCCGCCGCCCGCGTCTGCGCACTCAATTTACTCGCCGTGGCCAAAGGTCACCTTAGCGATCTCGATAAAGTCTCTCGAGTCGTACAGCTCAACGGCTTCGTCAACGGCGTGCCGGGTTTTGCTGACAGCCCTGCCGTGATCAACGGTGCATCCGATACGATGGTCGAAATCCTCGGCGAACGAGGCCGCCACACGCGGGCAGCGGTGGCTGTCACAGGCCTGCCGCTAGATACCACCGTCGAAATCCAAGCGATCTTCGAAGTCGCTTAATAAACGTGCAACCGGCACTGCTGGGCCATCTACGCCAGACCTCAGGCTCTCAGCACTCAAAGCCCTACCGCCACTCGTGCTTCGGATAACGGCCTGCCAGGTCTTTGCGCACGTGATGATACGCGCCGTTCCAAAAGCCGTCGAGATCATCGGTCAAATGTGCCGGCCGTTGATTCGGCGCGAGCAACTCAACCAGCAACTGCACCTTGCCATTCGCCACCACCAGACTGGATCCAGACACATCATAAAAGTCCTGCAACTTGGATGCGATAAACGCCCGACCATCTGCTTCGTAGCGGATTCTCGCTGGGTTGCGGCGCCGCGGCAGCTCCATCTCTGCCGGTGCATACGTATCGATATAGTAATGCTGCTCGGGGCTAATCCATCCCTGCACCGTCGCTAGCACTGGCCGATCCTTGATCTCTTTATAGCTCAGCGCACCATGGCAAATCTGCTCGACCAACAACTGCCGCGCTTCGTCATCGATCTCAGGCACCTCCGCGTCCGGACAATGCCGCGCCACGAAATTCACCCTTAGTATCCAGTTTTCCACCACCGCATCCCAGCCCTTTAAATTTAACCGCCCCGCTACCACTTCCGCAGCCAGCAGCTCTGCCGCACGATCTAGGTCCGGCTCGCCCTGATCCGTCGAGGACAACACCAAATCGCGAAAGCGCCGCTCACTGCGCGCCACCACACGCCGCAGGCTCGGATCATACGTCGTCTGATTACCATCCGAAAAATCATCTGGAAACAACTCCTCCAACCAGGTGAACTCGACTGCCGTCGCCATACCAAGTAACACCGTCACTTCCCTGCGCACTTCACGCTCCTCAATCTCGGCAGCCACAAATAAGGGCGCATTCACCACGCTCTCGCGCCGCAGCTCCCCCGAGCGACCATGCACCATACGGCAACGCCGCGTGCCCGTATCATTGCGCTTGGCCAAGTGATCCGAAAAACCCGCGAGCAAACATTTAGCAATCCGCTCCGCCTCATCCGGCAAGGCTGCCTCCCGCGTGTCTAGGCCCTGTCGCTGCGCAAGCTGTAATAACTGCCGCGCCGTATCGCCCGACTGCCGCGCCGAGCCGCCATGAATCCCCAGCGCACCACAGGCGTTCGCATTAAACTTCGCCGCCCGCGCCAGATGCCAGGCCTGCAACTGCACCAAGAAATCCGACCGCTGGTCGGCCTGATCTTCGACCTGTCGGAGCTGCTCCTTGCGCACACGCGCATCGCGCGACACCCGATAAAACGAGCGCCCCTGGCTCAAGCCCGCGATCAGCGCCACTTCCGGCAACACGCCGCGACGATCCGCCTCGAGCAACATGCGCGCATAACGCGGATGCAACGGGAAGCCCGCCATCTTGCGGCCCATCGCAGTAATCGCGCCCGCTGCATTCAAGGCCCCCAGATCCAGCAACAAATCATGTGCCCTTGCGAGTGCCTTCGGCTCTGGCAGCTCAAACCATGCAAAGGTCTCGGGCTGCGAAATACCCGCCGCTGCCAACAGCAATAAGGTCTCCGACAAATCGACGCGCTTCACCTCCGCCTCATCGCGCTCGGCTCGCGCGGCATGCTCGGCCTCACTCCACAGCCGCAGACAGGTGCCCGGCCCAGTGCGGCCCGCACGCCCCGTGCGTTGCTCGGCCGAAGCGCGACTAATCGGCTCGACCAAAATCGAATTCACCCCACGCCGCGCATCATAACGCGCGATACGTGCCTGCCCGCCATCGATCACCACCCGCACACCTTCGATCGTAATCGAAGTCTCCGCCACATTGGTCGATACGATCACCTTGCGGCGCCCGCCCGACGACACCGCTCGATCCTGCGCATCCGGCGAGAGTTCACCATGTAGCGGCAGCACCTCGTAAGCACGCGCTTCCGGCATAGCCTCGACCGCCTCGATCGTTTTACGAATCTCAAACGCACCCGGCATAAAGATCAGCACATCACCCTCGATCCCCTCACGCACCGCAGAGCGAAACGCCGCAGCCGCGCGCGACCACACTGGCGCCGCATCGCGATTCAGCGCCGCTCCCATATAACGCGTCTCCACTGGATACATGCGCCCCGACGCTTCCACCCGTGCGCACGGCTGCAAATAGCCCTCCAACAAATCAACATCCAGCGTCGCCGACATCACCACGATCTTTAGATCCGGCCGCACGCTTTGCACCGACTTCAACGCGCAAGAAATGCTTAAATCACTGGTCAAATGACGTTCATGAAATTCATCAAACACCACCGCGCCGACGCCCTTCAGCGTGGGGTCTTGTAAAATCTGCCGCAGCAGGATCGCCTCGGTCACAAATCGGATCCGCGTGTTCGGCCCCACCACATTTTCAAAGCGTATCTGGTAGCCCACCTCTTCGCCCAGCTTACAGCCACGCTCCTGCGCGACACGCTTAGCAAGCAGTCGAGCCGCTAAACGCCGCGGCTGCAGCACCACCACATCACCCTGCACCTGCGCCGCATCGATTAGAATCTGCGGCACCTGCGTCGACTTGCCCGAGCCGGTCGGCGCACTCAGCACCATCCGCCCATGAGTCGCCAGACCAGTGACGATCTGCTCCGCAACGGCATGAATCGGCAAGGTTAAATGAGAATCAGACATAGACACAGCCTCCAGCAGTGCAGCCCCGCTGCCTAGCCGCAACGCAAAACATGCAGCGTCACTTCCGGCATACAATTGAGCCGCACGGGCAAGCCGGACGCGCCGGTGCCGCGACTGGTGTAGCCCTGCAACGGGCCCTCGCGCCACACGCCCGAAAGGACGTGACGCGGCGCACTGCGATCGTGCACCAGCACCCGGCCACCCGGCAGGCAAATTTGCCCGCCATGCGTGTGCCCCGCCATCAGGAAATCGAAGCCGAACTGTTGCGCGGCACGGTAGGTTTCTGGCGAGTGCGACAACAACACCTTGCAGGCATCATCGGGCACACCAGCGAGCGCATGCTCGAAATTATGGCTCTTGTAATAATTCGGGTCGTCGATGCCGACCAAATACAGCGCCGCGTCGCCACGCCGCAGCACTGCATGCTCATTCAACAGAAACTGTATACCGGCCGCTTCCAGCCGCGGCACCTTGGCCAACGAGTCATGATTGCCGAGGATGGCGTAGCGCGGCACCTCGACCGCTTTTAACATCTCAATAGTCGCCTCAGTTGCGCCTGAGTGATCACTGTAAGTGCAGGTGCGGAAGTCGCCAGTGAGGGCCATCACATCGTACTGCAGAGGCGCGATCACGCGCCGCACCGCGGCTGAAAAATCTGGGTGTAGATCGGCATGCAGATCCGTCAGTTGCAAAATCGTAAAGCCATCAAATGCGGCCGGCAGGCGCTCCAATACCACCTCATTTTGCACGACTTGTATATTAAAGTAATTGCGATGCGCCCGCGCCCACAAACCAGTCAGTTTTAAGCAGCTTCGAATCACGCCATAAAAATCCCAGCAATGCTCAAAGCGAAACCAGCCTCGACTGTTCCCCACGCCGCGCCGCGCGCGCATTTGGCGCTCCGCTCGCAGGCGCGCTGTAAATTCGGCCGCGCCCATACGTTCGGCCAGCGCCTGCATCGCAGTGTGGTCTGGAGTTCCTGTGGTTAAATGAGGCATCGTTACCTTTTAAGAAATGTAAAATCGCGATGACTGCGAATGCAAATCTGCTCTGAATCACCCCCTGGGAAAAATTTAAGGAGGATTACGAGTAAGAGTAGGAGTAGGAGTAAGAGTAAAAAACTCATCCCTCACCTCGATTCTCAAGTCTCCCATCTCAGCTCTCCCATCTCAAGTCTCCCACCTCAGATCTCCCACCTCAGATCTCCCACCTCAGCTCTCCCACCTCAGATCTCCCACCTCAGCTCTCCCATCTCAAGTCTCCCACCTCAAGTCTCCCACCTCAGCTCTCCCACCCTCCCACCTCAGGCCTCCCATCTCCATTTTCTTAACGCTACGTGCTGGACTCCAATCCGATTCATCGTAACTTGCCGACAATGACGACCGCAAAGAAGCACTCAGAAGCCTTCGATAGTATTGAATCCGCCATCCGCGATATCGCCGAGGGTAAGATGGTGATTGTAACTGACGACGAGTCTCGTGAGAACGAGGGCGACTTGATCATGGCTGCCGAAAAAGTGACACCACAAGCGGTCAACCAGATGGCACTGCATGCTCGGGGCCTGATCTGCGTGCCGATGCTGGGGCATCAATTGCGTCGCCTAGGCATCAGTCCAATGGCTGCCGAAAATCGCGAATCGCACCAGACCGACTTTGCCATCTCAGTGGATGCCGCCGAGGGCATCACCACCGGCATTAGCGCTTACGACCGTGCCGAGACGATCCGGATTCTCGCCGATCCGACTGCGCACCCGGACATGCTGGTGCAGCCTGGCCACGTGTTCCCGCTGCGCGCGCGCCCCGGCGGGGTGCTACAGCGCGCTGGCCACACCGAGGCGGCGGTCGACCTAGCACAACTTGCGGGCTTGCACCCGAGCGGGGTGATTTGCGAAATTTTGAATAATGACGGCACGCTCGCGCGGGTCCCGGATCTGATTGAGTATAAGCAGACCCACAATCTGAAGCTGATCTCGATCGCAGATTTGATCGAGTATCGCCTAACCCGCGACCGCTTAATCGAGCATATCTTGACGCGCCCTTTTGAATCCGAATTCGGCACCTTCGACCTGCACATCTTCCGCAGTATTTTGGATGATCGCCAACATCTCGCGCTCACGATGGGCGAGCTGACTGCAGAGCCGACATTGGTGCGGGTGCAAAGTGAGAACCTGTTAACTGATATTTTCCGCTCGAAGACGCTCGGCGGACACAACGCGCTGACCTCTGCCATGCAGAAAATTGCCGCGGCCAAACACGGCGCCCTACTTTATATAGAGCAACCACAGGGTGGCGTACAAGTGATCGAAGGCAGTGAAACTGCAGCGCTCAAACAGATCGGTCCGGCGAAAATGGACTTCCGCGACTACGGGATCGGCGCTCAAATCCTGGTTGAGCTCGGCTTAAAGAAAATTCGGCTACTCTCCAGTACGACTCGTAAAGTGGTCGGTCTCGATGGCTATAATCTGGAAATCGTTGAACAGATCAAAGTATAACCGACCAAGTCATTCGCCTGCACACATAGATTCAAACACCTTGCTGTTGATCATATGCCTAAACAAACAAACGTAACTGTCATTCTCTCCGGCTGTGGAGTCTTCGATGGCGCGGAGATTCACGAATCAGTACTCACACTCTTAGCCCTCGCGCGCGCCGGAGCCAAGGTCACCTGCGCCGCACCGGACATCGCGCAGCGCCATGTCATCAACCACGTAACCGGCGAAGAGTTAGAAGATGAAGATCGCAATGTGCTGGAAGAAGCGGCACGCATCACGCGTGGCGAAATCAAGCACCTCAGCCAAATCAAGCTGGAAGAAGTCGACGCCATCATTTTCGTTGGTGGCTTTGGAGTAGCGAAGAATTTATCCAGTCTCGCCTTCGACGGCATCGAGTACGACATCGACCCGATCATCAACGATCTGATTCAAGATGCCCACCAACAGTCAAAAGCCCTCGGCTTTATATGTATCGCGCCGATTCTGGCTGCAGCGGCACTTGGCCCTAAAAAGTGCGCCTGACGATCGGCAACGACGAAGACACTGCTGCAATCCTCGAGCATAAAGGCGCACAGCACGTCAACTGCGCAGTGGACGAAATCGTGGTTGATACTACCCATCGCGTGGTTACCACCCCAGCCTATATGCTGGCCAAAGATATCCTTCAGGCCGAAGCGGGCATCAATAATCTGGTCACCGCGGTCCTAAATCTCGTATAATTTCCGAAAAATTAACCTGATTGAATACTTGACGGGGCGATTTTACGCTCTTTAATCCGCGACCTTTAGAAGACATCGCAGGTATAATCATTTTCATCTAAGCAAGCAAATCTCATGGGACAGCCAAAACGTAAACAATCCAAGCAACGCAGCCGTAAGCGCCGTGGTGCAGTTACTTATCAATTGCCACAACTGGCAAAGGACCCACAGGACGGCACGCTGTTCCGCCCGCACCGCGTAAATCCAGCCAATGGGCTGTACCGCGGCCGCCAAGTGCTTGACGTAGAAGCCTAAGCTTCACGTAAGCCGTAACACCGTACATTTAAAAACCACCTATGGGCGCTAGCGCAGTCAACTGCACCATTGCAGTCGACACCATGGGCGGAGACAAAGGGCCCACTGAATTTATCCGTGGGCTTTTTTATGCCCTAGAAGAACTTAAGCTGGACTGCAACTTCACACTTGTCGGCAACCAGCGACTGCTGGAGCGACTGCTAAAAGTCGGCAAACTTGAGGCTTATTCAGATCGGATCAACATCGTTCATTCGACTCAAGTGATTGGGATGCATGAAAAACCGATCCAAGCGCTGAAGAGCAAAAAAGACTCTTCGATGGTGAAAGCCATCGCCCTGCTTAAAGACCAACAAGCCGATGCAATGATTAGCTGCGGCAATACCGGCGCTCTGATGGCCGGCGGTACACTGCGCCTGCGCCAGATCGCTGGAGTCGATCGCCCGGCGCTCGGTATTATCGTGCCCAGCAAGCAAAACCCATTCGTCCTAACCGACGTCGGCGCGAACCCAGAATCGACGCCAGAGAATCTGGTGCATAATGCGGTGCTTGGCGCGAACTACGCAAAAGCCGCGCTCAATATCGCCAACCCACGTGTCGCTCTGCTGACCATCGGCACTGAAGAAGGCAAGGGTAATGCCTTAACGAATGCGACCCATTTACTGCTGCAAGAAATAGACGGCGTCATCAACTACGTCGGCCCGATCGAAGGCTTCCAACTCTTCGACGGCAATGTCGATGTGGTCGTATGCGATGGATTTGTCGGCAACATCGTTTTAAAATCAAGCGAAGCACTGTTCGGCTTCATTGCTAACACGATCCGCGAAGAACTGGTCCGCAACGTAAAACGTAAAATCGGAGCCGTACTCTCCAAGTCAGCGTTCAAAGATATGAAGACGCGCCTCGGGCCCGATCAACATGCCGGCGCTCCCCTCCTCGGCCTGCGCGGCAACATCTTAAAAGCCCACGGATCCTCCAATTATGTGGCTATTGCCAACGCCTTACGCATCACTCAAGAAGTGGTCATGCATGATATGATTGACTCTATCGGTAGTGACATCAATCGAGCGAATGCATTGACTACCGAATCCGACGCAGAGAACGCTTCTTAGTCATAGCACCGTTTCCTGAAATACAGAGCTAGATCTCTTCTCCCTCTCATGCCAAGCTACTCAAAGTCTGTCACTATAATTGGCACTGGCTCCTACGCGCCAACGAATATCGTAACGAATGACGATATGGCGAAATTCGTCGATACCTCGGACGAGTGGATACGCAGCCGCAGCGGTATCGGCGCGCGACACTTTGCAGCCACAGACGAAACCACCAGCGACATGGCATGCATTGCAGGCAAGCGCGCGATCGAAGCCGCCGGAATCGATCGTAGCGAAATCGACCTTATCATCGTCGCGACGATGACGCCCGACATGCCCTTCCCCTCGACCGCATGCCTAGTTCAGAGCAAACTCGGGCTGCCAAATGTCACTACTTTCGATATGCAAGCCGCCTGCTCTGGCTTTGTCTACGGCCTCAGCGTTGCCAACTCGATGCTGCTGTCTGGCAATTTCAAGAACGCGCTGGTCATTGGAGCTGAGAAAATGAGCGGCATCCTCGATTTCGAAGATCGCACGACGTGCGTGCTGTTCGGTGATGGCGCTGGCGCAGCGGTTCTCACCGCCACTGAGACGGCCGACAAAGTCGGCATATTAGGCGCAATCGGCGGCGCAGATGGATCCGCTCCAAGCTTGCTACAGCAACCAGGTGGCGGATCCGCAATGCCAGCCACGAATGACTCGATCGCGGGCCGCCAGCACTTCCTCAAGATGAATGGTAAAGAAATCTTCAAATGCGCAGTGCGGGTGATGGGACAAGCCAGTACCGACATCATCGAGCAAATGGGCTACAGTCCAGAGGACCTCAGCCTAGTCATCCCTCACCAAGCCAATATGCGCATCATCGAGAGCCTGGCCAAACGTTTGGCAATCCCAATGGAAAAGTTCCACAACAACTTAGACTGCTATGGCAACACCTCTGCTGCCTCGGTGCCGATCGCACTCGACGAAGCCTATCGCGCAGGACGTATCCAATCGGGCGACCTAGTCTTGCTGGTTGCATTCGGAGCAGGCTTGACCTGGGCTTCTACACTGATCAAATGGCAATAACTTTTATGCAACGTACATTCCCACTTCTTCTCGCATTGGGGCTTTTAATGGCGCCCTCATTGAATGCCCTCTCTCTGAATCCATTCAATTGGTTTGACACGGCCAGCAATGATTCGATCAGCCTCAGCAACAGCGAAAATCAAGATACTGCAGCAGTACTACTGGCCAGTGGTAAAGTAAACTACGAGGTGGGGAAATTGAGCGCAGCCAAACGTACGTTCAAGAAAATCATCAAGAAATACCCGACCTCCAGCTCGGCTGCCGAGGCCCTCACACTACGCGCTCGCATTTACATGAGCGAAGAACTCTGGAGTAAAGGCTTTGCCGACCTACAACAAGTCATTAGCAACCACGCCAGCTATGAGCACTTCGAACGCGTCATCGCCGATCAATTTGATTGTGCCACCGCTCTGATGGAAGGCGCACGCGGACATATTCTCTGGGTTATCCCTGGTTTCAAACAATACGGCGCCTCCGCTAAGCAGTTCGAGCAAATCGTCCAGAACGCGCCTTATAGCGACTACGCGCCGCTCGCATTGATGAATATTGCGCTGCTTGCTGAGAAAACAGCCGAGCCCGAAGATGCGATCGATGCACTCGACCGACTCATCAACTACTATCCGCAAAGTATACTAGCTCCAGACGCTTACTACAATCTAGCACAGACTTACTCCGACCTCGTACAAGGCTATGAATACGACCAGGGATCGACCCGCCGGGCGATCAGCTACTACGAAGACTTCCTCATTCTGTTCCCCACCAGCAACTACGCTGGCGAAGTCGAAGCCAACCTGAAGAATATGGAAAACCTGCTCGCCAGCAGCCGCCTCAACCTAGGTGATTTCTACTATTACTTTCGCAATAATAACACAGCGGCACTGGTGTTCTACAATGAAGCAATCAGCATCGAGCCAGATTCCGATGCGGCCGCAGAAGCCAGTCTGCGTATACAAGATATCGAAGCAGGCGTGCGCCCGACCAATAAAGCTAGCATCATTCGTAAGCTATTGAGAGCAGAATAACCTCTCCGATACTTCAATTTTGACTATGAATACGACGTCTCACCTTTCACTCACCCGTGCGCTCCTCGGTATAGTCTCGATCGTCCTGCTGAGTCTTCTTAACGGTTGCGCCAACTATCACCTAGGCACGTCCGCGCAGATCCCATTCAAGTCAATCTACATCAAGCCAGCGAGTAATCATAGCTTCGCACCACAAGCGCAACCAATCGTCAGCGCCCAAATACGTGAAACCTTCATTCGCGATGCGCGCGTCAAACTCGTCGCCAACCAAACCGACGCCGACGTAGTACTCTACGTCAATCTAACTGACTACAACCGCACTGCTGGCTCACGTAGTAGTACCGACACTACCATCGCTAATAACTTTTATATCCGCCTTACGGCCGAGGTCTCACTGTTCGACCGATCCAAAAGCGATTACGTGTTTCAACAACGCTCCATCCAAGCCAATACAAATGCCTACATCGGCAATCCTTACAACAACACTAGCACTGACGCCGACAATCAAATCATCTCTTACCAACAGAGTGAACGCCAAGCGATGGAGGAACTCGCTCGCGAGATTGCCCGTAAGATCACCGAAGAAGTACTCAGCCCCTGGTGAGGGAATTACCGACGACTTCGATCATTCAAAGATAACTGTAGATCTCGACAGCTGTCATCCGTCAGAGAGTGCCCTATATTTACTTAACGATCGGCGACTTCCAGTTACGCTTTATTCGTAATCCAGACGCAGCCATATGGCGGCAACTCAAGCACTGCACCGAGATCCTCGTAGAGCTCACCACTAATGAGGTCGCTCCACGACTCAGTTGCGATTAGATTTAACTCCACCATTGGTATCAGCTGACGCTCGGCAGAGACATTATGCAGCGCAAAAATACTTTGGTCACGATCTAGACTCTCACGCCAAAAAGCGAATATCTGATCTGAGAAGTGTAGCGTGTATTGGGTCGCATTGGGATGAAAAGCCGACTGCTGACGTCGAATCTGAATCAAGCGCTTCATCTCCGCAAAGACGTATTGATGATGCCGTTCGGGATCAGCCAAAGCAGCTTCAAGATCATCCGCCTGCCATTGGTGGCGATTGATCGTCCGCGCTCTCCCGGTATGCGCCATACCTTCGCGATTATTTTCAGTACCCAGAAGGCTATGGATGTAAATTGCGGGCATCCCTTCGAGCGCCAACATAATCTTATGCGCACAAAGAAAACGCTCAACCTGCAAGCCATCCTCGCCGCCGCCAATCGTTTGCGCCATCGCACTGTAGAGCGAGATATTTGCCTCATAGGGCGTCAAGTCGCCAGTTGCCGTGCGACGCATCGAGATCTCACCGCCTGAATCACGAAGCGTTTCGATCAGCCCATCAAGTTCACGAGCAGAGAGCAATCCCTCGGCGGGCCGCAGACCGATACCATCATGCGATGCAATAAAGTTCAAATAAGCCCGACCTCGACGCGCGGGCGGCATCGACATCATCCATGTTTTCAAATGCTTACAATTGCCACTCAAAATCGAATTTAGCAATAATGGCGGCAGCGAAAAATTATAGATCAAGTGCGCCTCATTATCGTTACCGAAATAACTCAAATTTTCGCGATTCGGCACGTTCGTCTCAGTAACAAGAACAGCAGATGGCTCGATATTTTCGATTACGATCCGTATCAACTTAATCAACTCATGCGTCTGCGGCAGGTGTACACAAGTCGACCCAGACTCCTTCCAAAGGAAGGCAATCGCATCCAAACGAAAGTAACGAATCCCCTGTTCCACGTAATAACGAATAATTCGGACAATTTCTAAGAACACTTCCGGATTACTAAAATCAAGGTCCACTTGATCCTCACTAAAAGTGCACCAGACATGCTTCTCGCCATCGACAGTCTCGACTTTTGTCAACAACGGCGAACTGCGAGGACGAACCACCCTCGATAGATCCTCATAATCCAGACCATTTATAAAGTAATCACTACCCTTGCCGCGACCTGCCAAAAAGTTCTGGAACCAACGAGACTCTCGCGAGCAGTGATTAATCACCATATCTGCCATGAGATCAAACTCTTCACTAATCGACGCGAGATCCTCCCAAGTACCGATTTCGGGGTCGACCGCTTTATAGTCGATCACCGAAAAACCATCATCCGAGCTATAAGGATTAAACGGCAGCACATGCACACTACTAAACGTGGCCTTGAGGTCACGCATCAGGAAGTTTTTCAACTCACGCAGCGGCGTACGCATTTCACTTACGATCGAATTACCATAAGTGATCAGCATCACGTCCGACTCATCCCATTTGCTGGTGCCAAATGCAGTCGCCGAAGATTGCTCTGACATTCCACCTGCTTCAAAAATCTGCTCGGTGATCGCCTCGGCACGATCCGCTCCATAGACCTCCGCGACATGGCGCGCCATGCGCTGACGCACGAGCTGCGCCTTGGGGTTCAGCGATGGATTCGTAACGACCTCCGAACCAAATTCATAGCGATCATCTTCAACCGCCTCCTTGATTTGATGCAAAATATCGGGAACTGCCGAAATCACACGATTCCAACTCGGCATGAATGGGATATCCATAGACTTCTTCGGATCGAGAAACTCTTCACCTGCTTGCAAAATATTCTCAGCAAACACCTCCACCGTCGACCCTTCCATGTGACGATCATACTTCAAGCCATTGATTGCCGCATCGCTATAATAGCTATCCACCAAATCTAGCGCGATTCGGTAATAAGCGGCCTTAATCGTGCGAACATGTTCATGCGAGAAAACCTGCCCCTGCGTCGCCATCTTCCGATAGAGCGACTTAGTAATGTCACAACTCATCTTCGAAAGCCCACACGACCGATCCTCCAATGATAGATCTTGATGCTTGTGATCATAGGTATCCGCGACATCAACTTGGCAAATCTGATTGGTCGCATAGTTGCGCTGCATCTCCGAGAGCACACCCATTTCCAAGCCCCAGTCGGATGGGATACGTATATCTTCAATTACATCGGTCTGCAGCGAAAATTCACCCGCAAGCGGGTAGCGAAAACTATCTAAGTAATCGAGATAATCATTCGCACCAAAAACTTTCTTTAATGCACGAATCAATGGAGTGACCAACAGTCGACAAACACGGCCATTCATCGAATCATTCGCAACACGAGCGTAGAACCCCTTACAAAACTTATAGCTAAATGCAGGGTTCGCCACTGGATAAATCAGACGAGCGAGCATATCGCGCTTATAGGTCGTGATATCACAGTCATGCAGTGCCACCGCCTTCGCCTTTCCAGCCGCAAGAACGTAACCAAACATATACCAGACGTTACGCCCCTTGCCCATCTCCTTCGGAGCGAGCCCCTTCTCACTTAGCAACGCATCAATCTTACGCAACCTTGGGCCATCATTCCAAAGGACCTCAGGCATCTGCGGCAATCGACTAAAAAACTGCAATGCATGCCGATACTCTGCCTCATTCGCACGATCCAGACCGACCACGACTTGATCCAAATACGGCACCTCCGCAATCTCGTCTAAAATGGCTGAAAGCGCAGGCCCCTGGAGCTCGGAATATAGCGACGGCAGCACTAAGGCCATCGGACGACGCTTGCGAAACTGCATCAAATCAGCCTCCAGCTTTTCGAGTGGCCGATCATTCAGTTGGTGCAGTGTTGTAATTAATCCGTGTTGATGAAAGTCGCCCATAATATGTGTATTAAAATTAGTCGTTTGAAATCAGGAGTTTTAAGAGTCGCAGAAAGTTAAATCGGGACGAATCACTGCAAAGCCGAAGCCCCAAGCTCATCTGCAATAATCGTTAGAATCGCTTCGTTCCAACCGGCAGTCGCAGGCATCGAAGCAGTCAGCACACGCGGCGCTTTAGGATAAATATGCGGCCCATCCGCATGTGGAATGACCACCGCAATGTCTGCCACCTCAAGCATCGCTTGATCGTTTTGGCTATCGCCCAGTGCCACCACCACCCATTCCACATTAGGCATCGCCTGCTCATACAGGGCCTTCACAGCAACAGTGCCACTAGCTTTATCGGCAGATCCCATTAAATGTAGAAAGCGACCACCCTTCAAAAGGCGGATGCCGTCTTTCGCTAATGTGCGTTCAAACGCCTCACGCCGCGCTAAAGTATCTTTCCACAAAATCGGCTCAGTTGCATGGCGCGACTGAGCGCGATTCGCCGCGGCAGAACTCAATCCAGTCGACTCGGCGACCATCGCAACCGACCAATCCGCAAAGCCATCGAATAGGTAGCCCTCTGCCTCACGCAGCGCATGAGCGCGGCTCAGAATAAAGTCGCGAGAAAGCCCCATGACCTCGATCCAATAATCCCCCGAGCGATGAAACGCCTGAGGCTGGTCCAGCAAGCCCGACTCTTCTGGGACAGCCAGCAAGCCCCCGTTTTCGGCAACAACAGGCGCCTGCGTGGACAAAAGATGCGCCAAATCCTTCATTTCAGACAGGGTCTTACTCGAATTGAGCACCAACGGGATGCCTAAGGTCTTAAGACGGTGTAGCGCAGGTCGCGCTTCCTCCCAAGAATAGGAATCATCTAACAGTGAACCGTCGAGGTCCGTCACGACCAGCAGTTTCTTTTTCGCAGACATCGCTACAAAAATTAAATTAAGACGCTTCTGAACAAACTGCAATCGCGCCCAACTCACGCGACTCTACCAACAAGTGCCAACAAAACCTGAACAGCTCGGAAAGCCATTCAGTAAATTCGCTATAGTGTGTTCGGAGGATAATAAGCGCAGCATACATATTGTAATGCCATGCAGGAATGATGCCAATTTGAAGATAAACCAAAGACTTGCCATCGCATAGCTTAATTTACTGCCTAAAAACTTCACATCGCCAAATATTTTAATTTGCTCCTTATTTTTAAATATCAAACAGCTATCGATAACGACTGTGTGACCGATTGTGCGCTGAAAGCCCTAGACCTGAGCAGGATCGACGAATTGCAACGAACCGTCTTCCATCAAGCTACGATAATAGCACCCAGAGCGTGCAACACCCGCTTTATTCTTGGAGTGACATGCGCCCTGCCCTGCTGGTGTGACTAAATACAAAATAGAGTTCTGCTCACAATTGACACGAATCTCTTCTATTTTGAGATAATCTCCACTCGTCTTGCCTTTGACCCATAATTCATTGCGACTGGTGCTCCAGAATGTCGCCATCCCGCACTCGAGTGCAGTCTGAAGTGCCAATTCGTTCGCATACCCAACGATGAGCACCTCCCCAGTCTTAGCATCCTGAGCGATTGCCGGCAGCACATCTGCTCCGCAATTTGCCACTTTACGCAGCTTGGTAAAATCAAGATTAAGGACTGCTCCCTGTTCTAGTTCTTCATGTGTCATGCCTGTTGAGTAAGCTCTCACAAACGCCTGAGTCGAGTTTCGAATTTAAATTCTACATGGCTGTTAGACGAAAAACTTATTTAAAAGAACTGATTTTTCCTTTCCATTCAAACCTATCGGGCCATCGTACAAACTCTCACTGCATAAAAACACGATACACAAAGTACCTCTAAAGCATACAATTATGACCACAGCCATCACACCTCGTGCTGAAATTCTATCTAAAGCTGCCAACGAAGCCCGTGGTCTTGCGATCGATGCAATCCACGCCTGCAGCTCTGGCCACCTCGGCCTACCACTCGGTTGCGCAGAAATCGGCGCCGTCCTGTTCGGCGATAATGGCCTCCGCTATAATCCCGCTGCACCAAAATGGCTCAACCGCGACCGCTTCGTACTCTCAGCTGGCCACGGCTCGATGTTTGTTTACTCATGGCTACACCTAGCTGGCTATGACCTCTCTTTAGAAGAAGTGAAAAACTTCCGCGTACTCGGCTCCGAGACCCCAGGTCATCCTGAGTTCGGCGACACTGCCGGCGTTGAAGCCACCACCGGCCCACTCGGCCAAGGCATCGGCAATGCAGTCGGCTTCGCACTTTCCGGCAAGCGTGCGGCGGCACAGTACAACACCCCTGAACACACCATTTTCGACCAACATATCTTCGCACTCAACGGCGACGGTTGCCTGCAAGAAGGTGTCGCCAAAGAAGCGATCGCTTTTGCGGGGCACAACCAGCTCGACAACCTTATCCTCATCTATGACTCCAACGACGTCACGCTCGACGCAATGGCAACACAGTCGCAAAGCGAAGATGCCGAAGCGTATTTCATCTCTCAAAGCTGGGATGCGATCACCATTAACGGTCACGATCTGACTGCGATTAAAGAAGCCATCGCTCACGCTAAGTCCAATGACAACGGTAAGCCAACCGTCATCATTGCGAAGACTACAATTGGCAAGGGCATTCCTGAAGTTGCCGGCACAGCAGCCGGTCACGGCGAAGGCGGCGCAAAGTTTGCCACTGAAGCTCGCAAGGGGCTCGGCCTACCGGAAGAGACTTTCTACGTGTCCGCTGAGGTGCGTGCACACTTTGCTGCACAAGCAGAGGCAGGCAAAGCCGCGAATGCAGAATGGCAAGTGACCTACACCGCATGGTGCGCAGCAAACCCAGCACTGGCTGCTGAGCTCGAAGCATCCGTCAAAGGCGAGATCCCTGCCGACCTCGTTAGCCGCATCCCAGAATTCGATGCTGGTACTGGCTCAGCAACACGCGCCTCCGGTGGCGTGGTCATGCAGTCCCTTGCCAAGGAAGTGCCACAAGTCATCACTGGTTCCGCTGACCTTTATGGTTCTACCAAGAACTACATCAAAGACGGCGGCGACTTCTCCGCCCAAAACTTCGGTGGTCGCAACATCTGGTTTGGTATTCGCGAACACGCAATGGGCGCAATCTGCAACGGTATCGCTTATGACGGCCTATTCCGCCCAAGTGGCGCGACCTTCCTCGTCTTCGCGGACTACCTTCGTCCCGCTATCCGCCTTGCGGGCCTCGCCAAATTGCCAGTCACATACATCTTCACGCACGACTCTGTTGGTGTCGGTGAAGACGGCCCAACGCACCAACCCGTCGAAACAGTCAGCGGCCTGCGCGTGATCCCGAATCTTGACGTCATTCGCCCATCTGATGCCGAAGAAACCGCAGCCGCATTTGCAGCCGCAACACTTCGCAGCGATGGTCCGACCGCATTGATTCTCACTCGTCAAAATATCCCTGCGAATGACAGCGTCAGCATTGCCGATCGCCGTGAAGGCACGCTCAAGGGTGGCTACATCGCGAAGCAAGAATCTGGCGACCTGAAACTCATCATCATGGCAACAGGCTCTGAAGTGCAACACGCACTCGGCGCAGCGGAGCAACTGGGTGACGGCGTACGCGTCGTCTCTCTCCCTTGCTTCGAGCGCTTCGAACGCCAATCAGCAGACTACGTCGATCGCATCCTGCCACTTAGCTGCACCGCACGTGTTGCCGTTGAAGCAGGCGTCTCTAGTACATGGGGCAAGTACGTCGGCCTCACCGGCAAGACAGTCTGCATCGATCGCTTCGGTATCTCTGCTCCCGGCGATACCGTTATGGCCGAACTAGGTATGACTGCAGACAACGTCGCAGCCGTCGCCAAAGAACTACTCTAAACCGTAACCACGCTTTGAATACAAAAGGCCGCCCATGTGGGCGGCCTTTTTTTGTCGGTGTTAAAAGTAAATGGTAACAACTCTGGCGTACGAGCTTACTCGTGCCCCCGACCCTACCGACAATAAAAAGCCCCCTGTCGTTTGACTGAGGGCTTAAAAAATGGAGCGAGCGAAGAGGTTCGAACTCTCGACATCCACCTTGGCAAGGTGGTGCTCTACCAATTGAGCTACGCTCGCTTGTTTGGAAGAAGTCGCAGAGAATTCTAAATTAGTCCTCTCTGTCAATGCGTTTTCGAATAAAGCTACTCTTCGAAATCTAAATCAATCGTTAGCTTGCGTCGCAATGTGTCAGGCAACGCAACAAGATTGTTGTCCCGCAGCGAAGTGGCGAGATCATCGCTTAGCAGGAGACGAAGCACTTCCTTAACTCCCGCCTCGTCGCGCTCTTTGTGGACGATATAGAACGCCAAGCGAATCGGATAGTCGCCATAATGTACATTATCATCCGTTGGACTAAACGCGGGGCCATCTACTTCATCAGAGATCATCAATACTTTGATATCTTTACTCTTCGGCAAACGTGGTAAAATCGCGATTGAAGCAGCATCTGAAAACAGTAAGCCCTCAACCTCGGAATCTTTGACCAAGTCGACAGTCGTCTTCATCTGCTCACCCCGAAGGACGGAAAATTTGAATAACTCGAGCGATATACTTTGATCTCTTTGCCCCGCGAATGCTTTAATTGAACGACTACCCCAACCGGAGAGACCTAAGTCGCCCCATGTAGTATGGTTGAATTCCTCATTCGCGCCGAATATACCACCGAGTCTAGGTAGGCTGATCTCATTAATCGGATTACTTTGACTGACCACAACCACAGCAATATCATATGCGAAAGGAAAAACCAGAAACTCCTCACGCGGTACATCCGTATCTTCAGGGACTGCGATAATCGCTAAATCGATTTCATCTGAGCGCAAGCGCTCCAAGCCTGGCAAACTACCAATGCTATCGATCTCGAATTCAATCGAATGCGTCTCTCCATAGGCTTGCAGTGGTTCAGCGATAAAATCTGCCAAGAGGTCGGAAGCAGCAATACGGACTTGTCTGGCACTCGCGGGAGCCACCGCAGCGGTAGCCAAAATGAAGAGGAGAAAGCGTGAAAGCATAAAAAAGGGGCGTTTAAAGGTATGGAGCAATATAGCTAAGTTTAATACTCCAGCTGTGAGCGGGGGCAGAGTCAAACTCTAAGCGGAATGACAATTGGTCAGGATTAAATAGCGTGCGTGGGACGAACGCTTGATAGCTAAGTGGCCATCCACGCGCTATTTTCCAACGTCCAGCTCTGGCCACTGAATGAGCTTACGATGTAAGGTACGGCGACTAATCCCCATTAACTCCGCTGCACGAGTACGATTGCCACTCGCTTTGATCAGTGCATTACGCAGTAAACGCTTCTCGTTCTCTTCCTTGCTCAAGGTCGAACTAGAGACCACTGACTCTGGCAATCGTAAGTCGCCCTCCTGCAGCTGATACTTGGGATCGAGATCATACTCCGTCACTTCGCTGCCACGCTTGAGCACAACATTATTTTCACAAAAATTACGTAACTCACGAATATTCCCGGGCCAGCGATACGCGCGCAGCACTTCAAGTGCCCCGACTGTCAAACGGACCGGTGCCACCCCATTCTCTTCGCTAAACTCCTTTATATAGTGGTTGAGCAAGATAATCATATCCTCTTGCCGATGGCGCAGCGCTGGCAAATGAATCGTCACGACATTCAGCCGGTAAAGCAGATCTTCTCGAAACTCGCCGCTCTTCGACATCTCAGTCAAATTACGATTGGTCGCGCAAACCAAGCGCACATCGACTTTAACCGGCGTGGAACTGCCCAAGCGCTCAAAGCTGCGCGTCTCTAGGAAGCGCAATAATTTCACCTGTGTGGACGAATCGATCTCGCCGATTTCATCTAAAAACAAGGTACCGCCGTCTGCCGCTTCGAAACGCCCAATACGCCGTTCGCTCGCGCCAGTAAACGCACCTTTCTCATGCCCAAACAGTTCGCTCTCGAGCAAATTTGCAGCCAAGGCCGCGCAATGTACTGGCACGAAGGGCTTACGCGCACGGGTACTGTTCTGGTGAATCGCCTGCGCAATCAGTTCCTTGCCTGTGCCTGTCTCACCTTCGAGCAGAACAGTCGCCCTCGACGGCGCCACGAGTTTGACCTTATCCAACACATCGGTGAGCCCAGACGAATTACCGATGATCCCACCAAAACTGTATTTCTTATCCAAGCGCTCATGCAGCACCACATTCTCCGCCTCAATCGTGCGCGACTGCAGCGCTCGTTTAATAATAATCTCAAGCTTCTCCAAGCTCACTGGCTTAATCAAAAAGTCAAAGGCCCCCCGACGCATCGCTTCGACTGCAGTTTCCACATTACCATAAGCAGTCATCATGATGCAGATCGGGCGATTCGGCAGCTTAATAGCGTGATCGATGACTTTCAGCCCAGACTTCCCTGCCATCCGCAAGTCGGTCAAAACCACGTCAAAGGTCTCCACTTCCATCAAATTAAATGCCTCCGCCGCTCCAGAAGCCATATAAACCTCGTAGTCCTCTTCCAAGGCCAAGCACAGGCCCTCACGGGTGTTTTTCTCATCATCTACAATTAAGATCGCTGCGGGCATGTGAGACAATAAGGCACAACTTATATTAAAATGCAATTTTTCAATATTTTTCTATGAAACCTCTTGCACGATAGTTTGTCATTGATCTCCTGCCATTAGACGTTTTTTCCATTTTTACAATTATGAGTACAGAATCCGCGACTTCCACACCTCCCTCCAACGAAGCCCTCGAAGCCGCGACTGCGTGGATCCCCACATTGCGCCAAGAGATCGGCCGCGTCATTGTTGGCCAACGCTATCTAGTCGACCGTCTACTAGTCGGCTTGCTCGCCAACGGACACGTGCTGCTCGAAGGCGTACCAGGCCTAGCTAAGACCTTGAGCATTCGCACCTTGGCGACTGCTACCGATGCCGACTTTAAGCGCATCCAATTCACCCCTGATCTATTGCCTGCCGACGTCATCGGCACCCTAATATACAGCCCAAAGGATAGCACCTTTCATACGCGCAAGGGTCCCATCTTCGCCAATCTTGTGCTGGCCGACGAAATTAACCGAGCGCCTGCCAAGGTACAGAGTGCGCTGCTCGAAGCAATGCAGGAGCATCAAGTGACGATCGGCGACACCACATACCCGCTGCCGGAGCCATTCCTAGTGCTCGCCACCGAGAACCCGATCGACCAAGAAGGCACCTATCCATTGCCCGAAGCGCAGGTTGACCGCTTTATGCTTAAGCTCAAGGTCGGCTATCCGAGCAAGGCCGAAGAGCGCGAAATCCTCGACCGCATGGCTTCGACCGACCCGAATCTAAGCGTCGATGCAGTCACCACGCTGGATGACATCCGTGAGGCGCGTAAGTACGTCAACGACGTGTTCGTCGATCCCAAGATCCGCGACTACATCGTCGATCTGATCCTCGCCACACGTAATCCAGCAGATTTTAACCTCAAGCTCGGTCAGTACATCCAGTTCGGAGCCAGCCCGCGCGCCACCATCAGCCTCACCCTCGCCGCCAAGGCATGGGCGCTGATGCAAGGTCGCTCCTACGTGATCCCGCAAGACATCAAGGAGATCGGCATGGATGTGCTGCGTCACCGCGTGATCCCCAGCTATGAGGCTGAAGCCGAAGAGATCACCAGCGAAGATTTGGTCGCATCGATTTTCGACGCCGTGCCAGTGCCTTAGAGAATTAGGAATTAGGATTTTTCCCACTGTTTTACTTTCCGACTTTTCCACTTTCTAACTTTCCCACTTTCCTACTTTTTAAAAAAAAAGTGACTCCGGCAGATATCATTAAAAAAGTTCGCCGCCTCGAGATACGGGCGCGTCACCTAGTGACGGATTCCGTGACCGGCGCTTACCACAGCTCGTTCAAGGGCCGTGGCATGGACTTTGAGGAGGTGCGCGAATATGAAATCGGCGACGACGTACGCACGATTGACTGGAATGTTAGCGCTAAAATGGATCGGCCCTTCGTTAAAGTCTTTCGCGAAGAACGCGAAATGACACTGATGCTATTAATTGATTTAAGCGCATCGGGCATCTTCGGCTCCGTCGAACAAAGCAAGCGCGAGCGCGCCGCAGAGATCGCCAGTGTGCTGGCCTTTACCGCCACGCAAAACAACGACAAAGTCGGCGTGCTGCTCTACACCGACGAAGTCGAGCATTACATTCCACCCAAAAAAGGCCGCCGCCATATCCTCCGCTTGATCCGCGATATTTTATTCTTCAAGCCCAAAGGCCGCGGCACTTCGCACCAAGCCGCACTCGATTATCTCAATCGTGTGCAACGCCGCAAAACAGTTGTATTCTTGATTTCCGACTTCCTCGACGAATCGCAAGCCACTGGCATCTTCGACACCCTCGCGCTCAACAATCAACGCCACGACTTGATCAGTATTGCACTCAGCGACCCTCGCGAATGCGAGCTACCACCAGTCGGCTTGATCACCCTCGAGGATGCCGAAACCGGCGAAATGGTCGAAGTCGATACCAGCAATAAACACACGCGCCAATGCTACACAACCCTCGCAAGAGAGCGCCAAAGTAACTTTAAAGCGCAGATGCGCAAAAAAGGGCTCGACTGGATCCAAGCCCACACCGACCAGCCCTATTTACCCGCACTGCGTAACCTCTTCGCCCGCCGCGCCAGCCGACACTAGAGGGAAATTACGAATTACGAATTAGGAAAACAGTCACCAACCATGTTTCTAGCTCAAATAGCCAATGCACCGCAGCTGCCCGACCTCCCGCCAGGTCCGTCGCTTGATCGTGTGCGCGGCCCCATCGAAATCCCACCCTACGAGCCATGGCAAATCGGAGTGATGATTACCCTCGCCGTGCTCATATTAGGACTACTGATCTGGTGCATCGTTCGATTCCTTCGCACACGCAACAACCGCACACAAACTGAACTGCCGCACCTCACCGCCCTCTCTGAGCTAAACACAGCAGCCGAGCTCACCACCGAGGACGACGAACGTTTCGCCGTGCTCAGCTCACTGGCGCTACGCCGCTACTTTGAAACTGGCAAAGGTATCGCCGCGCTTGGACGCACCTCACGCGAATTCCTGCACGCATTGGATGGGCACCCGCAAATTAACCTCGAAGCACGCAGCTCACTCACTGAATTCCTAGAGCACTGCGACCGCGTCAAATTTGCCAAAGCTTCACTCACCGCAGCTGAACGGAGCGCACTCACCGAAAGTGCCACGGCCCTCATCGCCCAATTTGAACAAGCCGTCGAAGCCACACCACAGGAGATTCAACCACGATGAGCTTCTTTCAATTTCAGAATCCCGAGTACTTTTTCCTGCTGCTACTATTGCCGCTCATCGCCTGGTGGGCAGGACGCATGGGACCTGAAGCTGCGATGCGTTTCTCCAGCATTCAACTCGTCAAATCAGTCAGTCGCTCACGCCGCAGCCTCCCAGGGAAGTTTCTATTCGGCCTCCGCATCCTCGCACTCGCCGCATTAATTACCGCGCTGGCTCGACCACAAATGGGCAAGATGAACGACACCACCGATGCGGATGGTATCGATATTGTGGTGACACTTGACCTCTCTGGTTCGATGCGCGCCCTCGATCTTTCGACCCGTAAAAACGTCGTCACACGTCTAGATGCGGCAAAAAAAGTGGTTCACGAATTCATTGATAAGCGCCCCTACGATCGTATTGCGCTGATCGCCTTTGCAGCAGATGCCTACGTCGTCAGCCCGCTCACACTCAACCACGACTGGTTAAAGAAGAATCTAGACCGCCTCGAGTTGGGCGAAATCGACGGTGGCGGCACCGCAATCGGCACTGCCCTCGGCGCCAGTGTTAATCGCCTACGCGACCATGAAGCCCGCAGTCACATAGTCATCCTATTGACTGATGGCGAAAACAACTCAGGCAGCATCTCTCCGATTGGGGCAGCTGAAGCGGCCAAAAGTTACGGTGTTAAAGTGTACACCATCGCCACCGGAAAGAAAGGCCGCGTGCCGATTCCCGAGATGACGCGCGACAACCGCGTGCTTCGCGACAAAGACGGTAAGCCCGTGTATCGCGGACGTGCCGAAAACTCAAACTACGACGAAGCCGAACTGCGCGAAATTGCAGAGATGACTGGTGGCCTCTTTTTCCAAGCGACCGAAGATGGCGACCTCGAACGTATTTACGATGAGATCAGCGAACTCGAAACGACCACCATCGAGCTCCGCTCCTACGCCACTTTTACCGAATATTTTATTTGGCCAGCTGCCCTCGGGCTCGCTTGCCTTGCCTTGGAACAACTCTTGCGCAACACGCGCTATCGACGACTGCCATGACCTTTGAAAATCAGCTCTGGCTCACGTTCACCCCGCTCATTGTATTACTATTCGCGGGACTTTTCGCGTTTGGGTTGCGCCGTCGCGAAGCCTTGCTCAGTCGATTTGCAGCCGCACGACTACTCGATCAGCTCACCGAAAAAGCGAGTCAACAACGCACACTGCTGAAAGCGGGCCTCATCCTCCTCGCCCTCGCACTAATCGGCGTCGCCCTCGCCCGGCCACAATACGGAGTGGACTGGATTGAGCGCAAAGCACGCGGCCTCGACATCGTGTTCGTGCTCGATAGCTCCAAGAGTATGCTCGCTACCGACCTGAGGCCAACACGCTTAGATCGCGCCAAGCTCGCCGTCATCGATCTGGTTAATCGCTTAGAGAGTGACCGCATCGGACTCGTCGCGTTTGCTGGCAATGCCTTCTTACAAACCCCACCAACCCGCGACTATTCAGCCTTTCGCGAGAATTTAGATTCCATTGGCCAAACCAGTATTTCGCGAGGTGGCAGTGATATCGGCCGAGCCATACGCGAAGCCGCCAAAGCCTTCCCAAAGGATAACAACTTCAAAGTAGTTATCCTGCTCACCGATGGCGAAGACCAAGAGCAACAGGCAATCGATACCGCGCGCGAAGTCGCCAAAGACGGCATCAAAATATACACCATCGGCATCGGCACCCCCGAAGGTGAGTATCTAAAAGTCCGCAACGCACAAGGCACCGAAGAGTTCATCCGCGACTCCAGCGGTCAACCCGTGCGCAGTCAACTCGACGAACGCACACTGCAAGAGATCGCCCAACTCACAGGCGGGAGCTATAGCCGCCTGAGCGATCAGTCACTCAACACACTTTACAATTCCGTACTCGCCACACTCCCGCGCGAAGAGCGCGAGTCCGAATTGCAGGAAGCCCGCATCGAGCGCTACCAATGGGCCCTATCCGCCGCCTGCATTCTCCTTGTATTGGAAATCTTCATACGTCGACGTAGAAAAGCTTCGATTCAACTGGCAGTCATCATCGCCACGACATCCCTGCTGCTACCGATACCCAGTGAAGCGCAGGAACTAGAACCAGCGACCGCACCGACCGAATCTCTAGAGCTACCATTACCGCCGACACAGGAGTCGCCCGAAGCAATCATTCACAAGCCCGCAACAGACCCGCGTGTGCTCTACAACCAAGCGCATGAACAGCTTGACGCCGGCGACTATTCTGAAGCCACACGCCTCTACGAGGCAGCGATCGAACTCAGTGAAGATGTCTCACTCGAACGTGACGCACTTTACAACATGGCGCACGCCATCAACCAAGTTGGCGAAGCCGCGCTAGAGGCACAGGACTTCGAGGCTGCCATCGAAAGCTGGAAACAAGCCGAGGCCTTATTTAAATCCGCCAACGAAATTGATTCAAGCGACGCCATCAGCATCGAAGATGCCACCAGTATCGAAGCACGCCGCAACGCGCTCGAAGAATTCTTGAAGCAACAAGAACCTCAAGACCAGGAGGATCAAGAAGACAGCGAGGACTCCGAAGAATCGGAAGAAGGCGAACAGGATGAGCAACAAGAGGGCGAAGAAGGCGAAGATCAGGGCGAGCAGTCCGAAAAAGAATCTGGCGAAGACGGCGAGCAGTCAGACCAAGAGGGTAACGAATCTGAGTCTTCCGAAGGCGAAGAATCAGACGAGCCAAGCGAAGGCGAAGACACCGAGTCCACTGGCGACCCAGCCGAAGACATGGAACAACAAGCCGAACAGCAGGCCGCTAGCGAAGGTGAGGAAGCGACCGACGAAGAAAGTAGCGAGTCTCCGCAACCAACCGAAGGCGAAGCCGCAGATGGCGACGCAGATGGTGAAATGATGCCCATGGAAGGCATGAGCATCTCCGAAGCCCAAGACCTACTCGACAGCCTACGCGGCTCTGAACAATTACTCCCATTTTCCGATCCATCCGACGAAACCCGCCAATCGAACCGCAACAGAGAACTCCGCGACTGGTAACGTCCATTTTTAGATACCTATGCAACTACGCAACGCATTCCTAATATTCGCCCTTTTTACGACCTCGACACTAATTGCAGAGATTCGTGTCAGCGCACGCTTCGAACCTGCTCGCGTCGCCGTTGGCAGCACATCGCAATACATCGTTGAGATCGTCGAAACCGATGATAGCAAAAAGCCTGCAGCGGAGCGCATCACCTCGTTGCCGATTCCCTCCGAGGGCGGACTCACCTTACGCAACGGCCGCACCTCGAACAGTCAATCGACTCGTATCACCAATGGCGTGAGCGAATATAGTATTACGCAGCAAATCATCATCGAAGCGGTCTCCCAAACAGCTGGCAACTTCACCATCCCCGCTTACATTTTCGAATACAAAGGCGGCCGCCTACAAGCGCCGGCAGCCACCCTGAACGTGGTCGAAGGTTCAGCCGACGCAGCTCCGACCGTTGACGAACTGATCTTCTTGCAAGCCAATGCGCCTGAACAACTCTACGTCGGCCAGACCACATCGATCCTATTAAAACTGTACGTTTCAAGCAGTGTAACCCTCCGTGGGCTCAATCCCTTAGAGCGACGCGCCGACGGATTCACAGTGAGTGAACTGCCCGAAGAGTCCGCAGAAAGTGTCGAAATGTTCAAGGGTCGTCGTTATCGTGTTTACACTTGGTCGCTCATGATCACGCCGATTAGCGCAGGACCGCAGACTCTCGATTTTCAATTAACCGTATCCGCGCAAATGCCGGATGAACGAAATACCCGTGGCTCCCAATTCGGAGGTGGTCTGTTTGACAACTTCTTCGGCCGCTCTGAACGCTTCAACCTCTACACTCCACCGACTCAAATCGACGTGCGCACACTTCCAACCGAGGGAAAACCGAAGAGCTTCTCAGGCGCCATCGGCAACTTTACTATGGAGGTCACCAGCGACAGCAGTTCGACACGAGTTGAGGAGCCGATCATGCTATCAATCAAGCTCAGTGGTAGTGGTAATTTTGACCGAATCAAAGGCCCCGAGATGCCTAAGACCAAGGGCTGGCGCAGCTACAAACCAGAATTCACTTTCGAACCAAACGATTTACAGTCACTTAAAGGCATGAAGCGTTTCGACTATGTTTTCATCCCTGAGAAAGCTGGTAGCCTCAAACTCCCCGAGGTGAAATTCTCATACTTCGATCCGAAGACAGAGAAGTATGTCGAACTCTCTGCCCCTACAATCAGCGCTGAAGTCACCCCGTCCAGTCGCCCAGTAATGACAACTGCAGCGACGCTAACAGAGGAAAACTCCGCCCCCGCAATCAACCTAAGCAAGGCACTCAGCCCTGAAGAACTGCTCAACACACTCGACTATCGGCCACGCAAGGGACGTCAGATTGAAAAGAACCTGCTTTCGAGCCCTTGGTTCAACTACCTCAACAGCGCCGCATTCGTCGTACTCACCGCTTCAGGTATTCTAATCTACCGCGGTAAGCGGCTGCATCAAAATGCAGAATACGCCCTCGCCCATCAAGCCAAGCAAGCACTCAAAGTCACCGTCAAAGAAGCTCAAAGCAACGATGCCGCGGTCTTCTACCGCAGTGCGCAAGACGCGATACGTCTCGCAGCAAGCGTGCGCGTAAAACGCAACTTACGCTCTGCTGACTTCGCTGAACTTGAAGTATCATTCAAGCAAAGCCAAGTAACCAACGAGGTGATTGAACAAGTACGAAGCCTCTTCAACGAAGCCGACAACCATCGTTTCTCTGGCCGGATCCACAGCGCCGACCTACAACAGGCCCGCACTCAGCTCAACACGATTTTGAAAGCACTATGAATTCATTCTACCGCACCTTAGCTCTCTACATCCTCACCGCTATCGCTGCATTCGCGGCGACCAGCGAAACGGAGACACCCTTCCAAGCCGGCGTTGAAGCGTATCAAAATGCAGAATACGAAATCGCAGAAGCACAATTCATCGCCGCACTTACACTCAATGAAACCGCCGCCGCCCGCCACAACCTCGGGCTCGCGCATTTCCAACTCAATGCGCCCGCCGAAGCAGTCTGGCAGCTCGAACGTGCACAATTGCTCGAGCCATTCAACGCAGGCTACCGCTACAAGCTCGAAGCCGTCCGCCAAGAACTGGGACTCTTCGCAGGCTCAGCTAAATGGTATACTCTCGCCAGCGCAGCACTTCCAACTAAAACATGGCTTACTCTCGCAACCGTAAGCTTCTGGCTCCTGCTCGCCGTATCCATCCTCCCGCGCCTCAGCGACACGAAGATCAGCATTGGTCTCAAAACACTACGCGCCATTAGTACCGCCGCACTGATTTTTTCGATACCATCGCTTTGGATTAATCTGCGTTTACTGCAAACAGGCACGATCACCACCGACCAAGTCGCCAGCCTCCACGCCGCGCCAGCCTCCGCCGCCCCACAAAGTGGCACAGCCCGCCCCGGCGAACGCGCACGCATCTTAGATCAATACAACCACTTTTACAAAATCGAAACTGAAGGCCAAGCCACCGGCTGGATCTCCAAAGACGTCTTCCGACCACTCGCTGATTAAGCACACTGCAATGGCGACCGGGACGATCGCCGCTACCCCAACCGCAAGGCAGGCTCGATACTGATCGCATCGTTACGCGTACCTTCGGGGTCGGCGTAAGCAGCGAAGCCGATCATCGCGGCGTTGTCGCCGGTGTGCTGCGGCTCGGCGATCAAGCATGGCAGTCGATAACGTTTGGCGAGTCGCTGCATCGCGGTGCGGAGCGCTTTGTTATTTGATACGCCGCCGGAGAGACCGAGGCTCTGATAGCAATCGACCTCTAAGATATGCTTGGTCTTGCCAAACAGTTGGTCGATCACTGCGCTTTGATAGGACGCGCAAATATCAGGCAGCGCGGCTTCGAGTTCAGCATCGCCCATCTTCTCAATACGATAGCGCAGGCTCGTCTTGAGTCCAGAAAAGCTAAAGCGCCGCTCGTTGCGCGGCGCAATCGACTTTGGAAAATCAAATGCCTGGGCATTCCCGTTAGCAGCAATCTTCTCGACATGCGGTCCACCAGGGTAGGGCAAGCCGAGAAGTTTAGCACCTTTATCAAGCGCCTCGCCCGCGGCATCGTCGACAGTCTCGGCCAACACAGTGAGCTGCTTGGCTTTGTTAATTTCAAATAGAATGGTGTTGCCACCGGAGACCACAAGTCCGAGATGCGGCAGTAATCCGTCGAATGCATTGGCGAAACCGATAGGGTCCGCTTGGTGCAGTGTAATGAAAGGTGAATACGCATGACCGCGCAGATGGTTCACTCCGCAAAGTGGCAACTTCCATGCGAGCGCGAGGCTCTTCGCAAATGCAATACCGAGCGCGAGGCATCCGGCCAGGCCAGGACCCTGCGTGACGGCGATTTGAGTGATCGCGGACTGGCGCGCCAGCACATCGGATGCTTCGAGCAGTGGGAAGAAATTCTTCAAATGCTCCCGACTAGCGAGGTCAGGCACCACACCGCCGTATTCTTTATGCAAGCTGATCTGACTGTGCACCCACTCGCCTTCGACTCCCTTGACGGGGTCAAACAATGCGAGCGCGGACTCATCACAAGAACTTTCAATAGCTAAAATCATCTGTGTAGAAAACTTTGAACGTCCACGATCGAACGTCGAACATCGAATTAGCTAAGAAATGAGAAAGTGAGAATCAGGTAGAGTCAGCGTTCGACGTTCACAGTTCAACATTCGACGTATCGGTCAGTGCACCAAGTATTTGCTCTGCCAGCAGTCGTTGCGAGTCTCCAACCCGTGCAAATCCCAATGTCTGGGCAAAAATGCGCCGCTCATCCCTACGCAGATGATTATTCTCGACTACTCGGCGATAGGATCGTTGATAAAATGGTATGAACGGGGGCGACAAAACACTAAGCGATCAACTCCAAACGAGCTGTGTAAACGGCCCGATTAGCTATCGTGACTATATCGACCTAGTCCTGTATGCTGATCACTGGGGCTACTATACGCGCGCAGGTGAGCGCGTTGGTCGCAGCCCAGATCGCGATTTCTACACTGCTGAGAGCCTAGGCAAGGTCTTTGCTCAACTCGTCATCACCGCAGCTCATGATCTCCTCGGTGAGACCACTGCCGCGCGATCAACTTTCATCGAAATCGCTGCCGAGCCTGGCGCGGAACTGCTCAGCCGCGTGGACTCACATCCGTTTGCGGACAGCCGCGTGATTCGCCAAGGCGATGCGATCTGCGCCGATGGCCCAGTGGTGATCTTTGCCAATGAGTGGCTCGACGCCCTGCCCTTTCACCGCTTGATCTTTCACGATGGCCAATGGTACGAACGCGGCGTGCGCCTCAACGCAGAACTCGAGTTGGAAGACGTGCGACTCGACCACTTCACACCCGAAGTCGCGGCCATTCAAGCGCGCCTCCCTGAGCAGGCGCTCGAAGGCTACGAGCTCGATCTGCCGTTGCAGGCCGAGGCCGCAATTGCGGACCTGCTTGCGCAAGACTGGACTGGCATGCTGCTGCTATTCGACTATGGTAAGACATGGTCAGCACTTTCCACCGACTGCCCCGCAGGCACCGCTCGCACCTATCACCTACACACACAGGCCAACGACTTACTCGATCAACCAGGCGAAAAAGACATCACCTGCGATATTTGCTGGGACCCACTGGCCGATTTATTGAGTGCAAAAGGCCTCCAACCCGTCACTCTTGAGACGCAGGAGTCGTTCTTGGTGCAGCGCGCTCAGCGCGCAGCTGAGTCGATCGTTAACGACACAGCGGGAATTTTTAGTCCTGATAGACAAACACTTATGGAGCTAATCCACCCCGCACACATGGGCCGACGCTTCCAAGTACTATGGGGACTACGAGCCCGCTAATTTTTTCTACAAAAAGGCTTGCTTGGCTGCCACAGCCCCCTACTTTCCTGCCCTTCATAACTTTAATCAAGGAACTCTCATGTCACGTATTTGCGCAATCACAGGTAAACGCCCCGTTAAAGGTGGTATCATCATCCGTAAGGGTCTCACCAAAAAAAGCGGTGGTATCGGAACAAGTCTTGTTAAGAACACAAGACGTCGTTTCTGTCCAAACGTTCAGCGCATCCGCGTCAAACTTCCAAGTGGTGAAGTAAAGCGCATGTGGGTCTCCGTTAAGGCGATCAAGGCTGGTCTCGTTACAAAGGCATAGTCCGATACAACTTTTCCTAAAAGCCTCGGTCTAACGACCGAGGCTTTTTTGTGTAAGGACCGACGAATTCGGCCAATAACGCTAACTACTATCAATTTTTAGAAGGGATCGACACTCACTATCGCTACATCAAAAAAACCCGCAATAAACATTCAACGCCCAACATTGGACCTTCAACAATGGGCATTTGACGTTGAGCATTCAACGTTCTCCCTACCATCAAAACCAAACTCCAGACGAGCTACAGCGACGACCTCCCGATCCATGCACGACGGGAAGAGATCATTCACGCCATTCAGCAAAACCAGATCGTCGTCATCGCTGGCGAAACTGGCTCGGGCAAGACCACCCAGATCCCGAAATTCTTGCTCGATGCCGGCTATGGGCAAAACGGCCTAATCGGTTGCACGCAACCCCGCCGCGTCGCTGCGCTCTCGGTCGCGCAACGTATCGCCGAAGAACTCGGCGTCACCTACGGCAACGAAGTCGGCGCAAAAATTCGTTTCACTGATCAGACGCGGCACGACACCGCGATCAAGGTCATGACCGACGGCATCCTGCTAAATGAAATCCAGGACGATCCGATACTACGCGCGTACGATGCAATCATCATCGACGAAGCGCACGAGCGCAGCCTCAATATAGACTTCATCCTCGGCTGCTTACGCCAACTCACCGATCTACGCAAAGACCTCCGGATCGTCATCACCTCAGCGACGATCGACACCGAAAGTTTTTCCAAAGCCTTCGACGGCGCCCCCATCATCGAAGTCTCCGGCCGTATGTTTCCTGTGGATACCTACTACCGCCCGATCGAGGAGATACTGGAAAACGTGGGCGATCTAACCTTCATCGAAGCAGCCGCCGAACTGATCAACGAGATCATCGATCACAACAACGAGGGCGACATCCTCGTTTTCCTGCCCGGTGAGCGCGACATCAACGAACTACGCCGCAAACTCGAAGATCGCCGCGGCCGCGATTGCGATATTCTGCCGCTCTACGGCCGTATGGCCAATACCGACCAGCAGCGCATCTTCCATCCGCAAGGTCGGCGCCGCATCATCCTCTCGACCAATATTGCCGAGACCTCTCTCACCGTGCCTGGCATCCGCTACGTAGTTGATACCGGCCTCGCCCGTATCAGCCGCTACAGCGCCACCTCTCGAACACTGCGCCTGCCGATCGAGCCCATCGCTCAATCCAGCGCAGATCAACGCAAAGGCCGCTGCGGACGCGTGAGCAACGGCGTCTGCTACCGCCTCTACTCCGAGCAAGATTTCCTCAGTCGCCCCCGCTACACCACACCAGAAATCCACCGCTCGAATCTGGCGTCCGTGATACTGCGAATGCTCGCCTTTCAACTCGGCGACATTCGCACCTTCCCCTTTATCGATCCGCCCTCCGACACTGCGATCCGCGGAGGCTACCGACTACTAGAAGAACTGGATGCAGTTTACAGCGACAGCCGCAGCGAAAACGCAGACGATTACCGACTCACCAAACTCGGGCGCAAGCTCGCTAGGCTGCCAGTCGACCCCACCGTCGCGCGCATGCTACTGCAAGCGCAGCGCGAAAATGCGATCGAGGACGTCCTGGTAATCGCATCAGGCCTCTCCATTCAAGACCCTCGTGAACGCCCCGCCGAACGCGCCAAAGAAGCCGACGAAATGCAACAGCGCTTCGTCCATAAAGAGTCCGACTTCCTCACGCTGCTCAATATCTGGAACGCCTACCACGACGAGAGGGATCGGCTCTCTCAAGGTCAGCTGCGCAAATTCTGCAAAAAGCATTTCGTCTCCTATCAACGCATGCGCGAATGGCGCGACGTGCATCATCAGCTAGAGCGGGTACTCAAAAGTCTAAAGATGATGCCAAGCGGCAAGAGCACCACTCCCCGTGCCGTCGGTCGTCAGACCGGGGTTGCCGAGCCAAGTACACAGCCAGCCAGAGCCAACGATCCCCGCACTGACGAGCGAGGCCACAAGCCCAAGCAAGCATCAAACAACAAGCAACAAGCAACAAGCAACACCCCTCACTCCACACCCGTTACTCCTCACTCCTCACTTGGCAGCGAAGCTGCCACCTACGCAGCGATTCACCGTTCGATCTTAACTGGCTTGCTGAGCAACATCGCCGTCAAAGAAACGGAGCACAACTACCGCGGCCCACGCAATCGCAAGGCGCTACTCTTCCCTGGTTCTGCACTGTTCGATCACGCCAGCGCCAAGAAACAACGTAAAGCCTCCTACGCAAAAACCAGTAAACCAAAGCCAGCCAAAACCACTGCACCTGCATGGATCGTTTGCGGCGAGTGGATGGAGACCAGCCGGCTCTTTGCCCGCACCGCCGCGAAGGTTCAAGTGCAGTGGATCGAAGACGTGGCTGGCGACTTGCTCAAGCTCAAGCACTCCGAACCATTCTGGAGCACCAAATCCGCAGCCGCTATTTGCAAGCAACGTAAAGTACTTTTCGGCCTCGAAATCAGCCAAAGTAATATCAGCCTTACCCGCATCGATCCGGATCAATCGACCGAGATCTTCGTCCGCAATGGACTGATTAAGCAAGGTATAAGCGAGCGCCCCGACTTCCTGCAACACAACGACGAAGTCAGCGCACGCGCCGAATCCGAACTCGCCCGCCGCCGCCTCGGTTCTGGGTTTGCAGTGGAAGATCGGCTCTACGAATTCTACCGACAGCGCCTCACCGCCGTCGGCTCTTACGCCGAGCTGCGCAGCTTCGCCAAGCGCGAACACCAGGGGCGCCTAGACTTCCTCAAAGCCTCCATTGATGACATACTCCCCGAGGAGGAACAAGACGACACCACCGAAGCCTTTCCAAAATCACTCGCAATCGGCGGTAGTGAACTGCCCTTACGCTATCGGCACGAACCCGGCGGCGACTCCGATGGCGTCACTCTACACGTGCCACTCACACAGATCGGCGCGATCCAACAAGGCACCCTCGACTGGGCCGTGCCCGGCCATCTTGAAGAAAAAATTGAAAGCCTACTACGCGGCTTACCCAAGCAAATCCGCATTCAGCTACACCCACTCAAGGAACGCGCTGCCGAACTACGCAAACAGCTCCAGCCCTCCGAGCGTTCACTGTGTGAACAACTCGCCGAGCAGCTTAAGGAACAATACGGCATCCAAACTTTCAAAGACAATTGGTCGAAGACTGAGGTCCCCAGCTACCTGCAACCACGTATTCAGATTGAAAATACAAAAGGCGACGTTCTCGCCGACGGCCGCGACCTAGATGCACTGCGCGAATCTTTAGAAACTAGCAGTAAAGAAGTCTCCCGCGGCAATGGGCTCGACGCCATCCCCGCATGGCAAGCCGCCACCGCACACTACGAAAGGGAAAACCTCAGCAATTGGAGCTTTGGCGACCTTTCTGCAGAGATCGACCTCAGCGGCGACTCTGGGCTGCCACTCAAAGCATTTCCGGCATTAGTATTAGAAGGCGCACAAGTACACCTACGTCTCCTCGCAGACGCCTCCGCCGCTCTCCACGCCACACAAATAGGCTGGCCTGCGCTGGGTACAATGGTGATGGGCCGCGACATCGCTTGGCTACATAACGATCTAAAAGGTCTTAAACAACTCGGCGCCCTACTGCTACCACTTGGCGACTTCAACGCCGTCAAAGCAAGTGCTTGGCATCACATCCAGAACCACTTGTTTCGGACCGGCGAATACTTACCACTCAGAGAATCACGCTTCAACAAAGTGCTTGTGCGCGCCGATGAAGAACGCCGCTCGATCGTACCGAAACTCAAAGAACAGCTCCGCGCCCTACTCGAAGCGCGCCAAGACATCTGCCTACTACTAGAGCAGAAGAAGACCAGCAAGGCACTCGTCTATCCTGGCATGCGCGCGCAGATGGAACGTATCGCGCCCACTAATATTCTAGAGTACTACAGCTTCACTGAACTGCCACACTTAACACGTTTCCTCAAAGCCATGCAGCTCCGCGCTGAACGCGCTAAAGACAGCCTCCAACGTGATATCGATAAATCGAAACGGGTGGCGCCCTACGAGGCTCGCAGCGCAGCGCTGATTAAACTCGCCAAGGCCCCAGCCCAACTAAGCGCAGTCAAAGCCTACCACATGCTGCTCGAAGAATTCAAAGTATCGGTCTATGCGCAGGAACTCGGCACCTCGCAAAAGGTCTCGGAAAAACGTCTCGATAAACTTGCCGACGAACTTGAACGAGCACTGAGATAGGCATTCAATCTGAAAATGCCACGTCCGACTCTCCACAAGATCAGATGTGACGTCTAATATTTATCTTATTGTAGGGCAGCCCAGAGCGGGTCACATACAGAGCAGGTGCAAAAAGTTAATAATGAAGCGAGTCGATGGACTGTTTGCCTGGAATGTGAGGGCCACGGCAAACAAATCAGGAAGCTCTCGAGAAAAGTGCGGCTCCGCTACCAGCGGGCACTGGGTCAATTTGATTCAACAAAAAGTGCAGGCACGGCTCCCGTTCGCCCGAAGGGTCATCTCGATACATGCTTGAATTGCAATGGAACTGGCTTGGTGACTTCTGTGAGCCATCCACTGGCGGATAACGAAAACTACCCACACGTTGCCATCATTGGTGCTGGCATCGGCGGGGTCGCTCTAGCCGTGGCTTGTTTGCACCGCGGGATCCCCTTTACTCTGTATGAACGTGATAGTGGCTTTGATACACGTACTCAAGGCTATGGGCTCACGCTGCAACAAGCGAGTCGAGTGATCGAGGGCTTGGGCATGCCCTCGTTAAAGGAGGGAGTGACCTCAACTAAGCATGTGGTGCATACGACCGTCGGTAAAGTGATCGGTGAATGGGGACTCAGAAAATGGGGGCGGGATGCTGCGAAGCCATTACCCAAGCGTACCAATGTACATATTGCACGGCAATCTTTGCGCTTAGCGCTGCTTGAGCAACTCGGTGGCCATGATGCGGTGCAGTGGGGCCACCAGTTGATGAATGTTAAAGGATGCGAGGGTGAGGCTGTGTGTCTGAGCTTTGATGTGGCCGGTCAGAAGACATACGCCAAGGCCGATCTTGTGGTGGGGGCGGATGGTATACGAAGTAGCGTGCGGCGCTTGTTGATTGGTGAAGCAATTTCCCCGTTACGCTACCTCGGTTGTATTGTGATTTTGGGGATTTGTCCTTTGAAGGCTCTCGAAGGTCTTGAGAGTTCTTTACTGGATTCGGCCACGGTGTTCCAAACCGCCAATGGCACTGAACGGATCTACATGATGCCTTATGCATCTGACTCGGTAATGTGGCAACTGAGCTTCCCTATGCCCGAAAAAGAGGCGCAGGCCTTACATGCCCAAGGACCTCAAGCACTCAAGGCTGAAGCGTGTCGTAGGACTCAGTGGCACAGTCCTATTCCGCAAGTTTTAGCGGCGACCTTGGTAGCTCAGGTTTCTGGTTATCCCGTTTATGACCGAGCACTACTTAAGCCTGAATTGCTCGAGAACGCAGCGCAAGTGACTCTAATCGGTGATGCGGCTCACCCGATGAGCCCGTTCAAGGGACAGGGTGCTAATCAAGCTCTACTAGATGCGCTGGCGCTGGCTCGAGGGATTTCAAAAGGATGCCGCCCCTCATCACACTGGAGAGTCGATGGATTGAGGGAAAGTGTGTTAACTGAGTTTGAATCCGAGATGTTGGAACGCAGTGCGACCAAAGTGAAGGATTCAGCAGAGGCTGCTCAGCACCTGCATTCCGCCAGTGTGCTCGATGAGGGCGATGGACCCAGAGGACGGTGCTCAAAGAGAAAAGATGCATAATAAGGCTTGAGATAGGGCCATGGCGTTAGCGGTGCATTTCACTCATCGGTTTTGCAGGCATGGTATCTTTTCCGATAGCGTGGCCGAATCCGCATCTCGGTTAACTTAGAAGATAGGCCTCGCAGGCCTTGCCGCTCAGACCTAGGCGAAGATGGCAGAACTGGTGTTACTCAAGTCTCGGTCAACCTCGCTGCCACGATCAGACTCGATAGCCTTGCATTTCAAGGGCAAATCATCTGTGATCGCAGCATCATTAATTCTAAATCTACCACTTCGCAGCCCGAGGCTGACAGCCCTGAGGCTACCCAATGGCCGGCACTGCTGCGCGGCTCTGTGCTCAGCAGCGCACAGTCCAAGCACGTGCAGTATATTTCGCTAGCAGATCGCCGTGCGCAAGTGGTGATCACGATTAACGCCTTCCTCATTCCACTCGCGATTTCGGCCTATCAAAATCCGCAAATCCGACTCGGTATTACACTCTACGTCTTAGCCGCAACTCTCAGTATTGTTTTTGCGGTCATGTGCCTGATGCCCAAGCGCTACCAAACCGCCCCCGGCCAAAAATCAAACCTACTGCACTTCTCCGGAATTTGGCAATATGATGAAGCCACCTATAAGGCGCTGATGCGCGAATCTTTAGAGAATCGCAATACCATCACAGAACTCATGGTCTCCGATATTTATCACCTAAGCAATGACGTGCTGCGGCCCAAATTCCGCTGGATGCGCCTGAGTTTCTACGCCTTCCTCTCGGGCCTACTTAGTGCTCTACTATTCATCGCGCTGCCACTCGCGCTGTAAAAGATTCGATACGAACTTAATGAAGTCGACCCGGGTAATTTCTGCGGCGTCGATACCAAGTGCGATACAGACGATCTATTGGCTGAACATACGCTCCCCGATCTGACGATCGAGGCAACATTATCAAGGCCTCCGTCGTGAGACTGGGGATCGCTCTAACCCGCTCACTCTCCTCGGCACACCTCACAAATGCACGCCGACGCACCATCGACCTTTTTATAGCGGAAATGGCGCTCGGGGTGAGTCTTATCCGTTGCGCCACAGTCACTACAGGTATGAAACGCGGCATTGTCGCGCTCGACCTTTTGTTTGGCAAACTGCGTGCGTCGCTTGCGGCTCTCAACCGAGTTGACCAATTCATTGCGGAAGAATAGGAAAAAATTAAGCAACGGCCCGAGAATCGCCATGCGATCCCCCCAAGACGGTGCGCCCAAAAAAGAGAATGCAGTCAAACCGACCGCCAACCATGCCAGCCACTTCACTTTCACAGGCAGGATAAACATGATCAGAAATTCCACGTTCGGGTGGTTCATTGCAAAGGCAAGGAAGACACTCAGATAGAGAAAGTCCGGGAAGATGATAATGGTGGTCGCGGGTGAAATAAATTGCCCAATAAACGCCGCTAGGATCGTAAGGAGCACACCGCAGAGCAGGTAGACATTAAACCGGAACGCACCCCAGATCTGTTCGAGTGCCGAACTCATCATCCAGAAAATATACCAGAAAAATGCAAGAAACAGCGCACTCATCGCCCCGCCTGCTATATTGGGCGGCGAAATCAGAAACGAAAACAAGCGCCACAAATCACCACTGAGCACCGCCTTCGGAATCAGCGGTAGGGTCACAAACGAGATCCGCCCACTGAGGACTAAAGCATACACCACCAGCTGCGCGATAATCATATACAGCACCACATTCGGCACCGCCCAATGCCCGAAGCGCTTCTCCAACTTATCTAAGAAAGTCATGCCTTATCTATCTGAGGCAGTGCGCATGAGCGCAAGCGAAAGACGCGAGAAATCCAATAAGGCAAGCAATACAATCTGGATACGCGTTAGTATAGAGGAGCCCAAAAGAACTGGCCCACAAGCATGCTCTGCCTAAAGGAAGAAGTGCAGGATCAGATGCAACACGATGCAGGACGCAATAGCTGCGGCGAGATCGTCGATCACGCAACCGAGGCCACCAGAGAGATTCTGTAATTTCGAAATCCCAAATGGTTTGGCGATATCAAAGATCCGGAACAGCACAAAGCCTGCAAGTAATACTGGCCAACCACCATGCTGGGCAACAAGCCCTTGCGGGCCATTCATCCCGAGGAAGACCAGCGGCACGGCGATCCACTCATCGAGAATAATCATCCCCGGGTCACACATTTGCAGGCGACGCTCCGCGGTATCGCAAATCGCCACCGCGAAATACGTCAGCAACAGCATATACAGAAGATAACCCAACGGCGTGGCATCATGAAACAGCACGGCATACAGCCCAATACCAGCGACGCTACCAACTGTACCTGGCCCTTTTTTGACGCGGCCTAGTGGCCCAAGTGTCGCGAGGTTCACCACCAACGATGTGGGAAACATCTGTGTCCACGGAAAATAGCGCTGTATATTATTCACCTGTTTTTTCGTCCTCCCCGATAAATACCGACCAATACTTAGTCATATATTTAGTGCCGGACGACACGGTCAGTACCGCCGCCAATACAAAGAAGGCGACGCCGAGCCAGTGCAAAATCCCATCAAAGGATTGGCCCATGATCTCAGGAAAAAAGCTGGGGAAGTCCTGACGGATCGCGATCGCAAGCAGCAGTAGAATTGCTGAAACAATTTGAAACACGGTTTTGTTCTTACCGGATTTCTCGGCGGCGAGAATGATCCCCGAACTAGCGGCGACAAGCCGCAGCCCGGTAATTAAGAATTCTCGGCTCAGAACTAGCAGCAGCAGAAAGAGCGACCAGAAGCCGGGCAACTCACCAAGCACCACCATCGCGATGAACAATCCGACCATAAATATCTTGTCGGTCAGCGCATCCATCAACTTTCCGAAATTGGAAACAATCCCCTGCTTGCGGGCAAAATAGCCATCCGCCCAATCAGTAATTGCACCGATCACAAACAGCACAAAGGCGGCGGTACTAGCTCCAGTGACTGGTAAATACAACAAAGCCACCACCCCTAAGATGATCGGAATACGAGAGAGCGTCAAAAGATTGGGTAAATTCACAGCACTAAGGTGGCGATTACCGACGAACTGGGCTAGCTCAAAATGCGCAGACTTATCGGCTTGGGTAAATTAGACAATGAAGCTGCCGCTACATTGCCTAAATACCGATAAAAGTTGGACTTCTAGCGTAATATCGACTCAATCCGCCCTCTATCATGAAAATTGCAATTTATCCGGGCTCTTTTGACCCGATCACGAATGGTCACCTAGATGTCATCAATCGCGGTCGACACATCTTTGATAAAGTGATCGTCGCGGTAGCTCGCAATCCAAGCAAAGACCCACTATTTACACCCGAAGAACGCGTCGAGTTAATCAAGGAGAATGTAAAAAATCGTCCCAATATTGAAGTGATCGCATTTGATGGCTTGATCGTCGACCTTGCAGTGGAGCATAATGCGGTCGCACTGATCCGTGGCTTGCGCGCGGTGTCTGACTTCGAGCATGAGTTTCAAATGGCGCAAATGAACCGCCACTTAGATGATAATATCGAGACCATTTTCCTAATGCCTAACGAGCGTTACTTCTTTACCAGCTCTAACCTCGTCAAACAGGTATTCAAATTTACCGATCGCGAGAAACACTTGATTCCGACCAACGTGCATGCCGCACTCTCGATAAAGTTCGGGCACAACCAATAATATGGCAGCTGACGCAGCACTTTCTACGGATCCCAAACAGGGGAAGCACACGCTGGGAATCATCTTCCTGACACTGTTCATTGATTTGGTCGGATTTTCGATCATTTTTCCATTGTTTCCAGCGATGCTGGACTACTACCTACCTAATGGCGCTGGCGATGGTAGCCTGCTTGGTCAGCTCATCGCGCCACTTTCTGCCTGGGCCGAGCGCAGTGGTTCAGGGGACCCGCGTTTTATGACTGCGGTTCTGTTTGGTGGCATCCTCGGCTCACTCTACTCGATCCTACAATTTATTTGTGCTCCGCTGTGGGGTGCTTACTCAGACCGTGTTGGCCGGCGCAAGGTGCTGCTGATCACCATCGCAGGTCTAGCACTCAGCTATGCGGCCTGGTTTTTCGCCGCATCATTTTGGGTCCTGGTACTCGCGCGCGTGCTGGGTGGCGCGATGGGCGGCAACCTCTCAGTGGCCACAGCAGCCGTTGCCGATAGCACCACGCGCGAGAAGCGCTCAAGCGGCCTGGCAATCATCGGTATCGCATTTGGCCTAGGCTTTATCGTCGGCCCCGGGATCGGTGGTTTGTTTGCCAAAATCAACCTACTCGAAATCGCTCCGTCGTTGGGTAATTTCGGCGTCAATCCATTCTCCGTGCCTGCATTAGTGAGCTTCGCACTGGCAATGATTAATCTCATTTGGGTTGCGCGCAGCTTTAAAGAAACCCTGCCAATCGAAAGACGTGGCAAGGAGAACTCCGACCGCAGAGGTGTCCCGGTGTTGCGTATGTTTAAGAGCCGCTGCTCGGAAACGCGACGCACCAACCTAGTCTACCTGCTCTATATGCTAGCCTTTAGCGGTATGGAATTTACCCTCACTTTTTTGGCGGTCGAGCGCTTCCAATTCTCACCTGCTCAAAATGGCGGCATGTTCGTCTTCATTGGCTTTGTACTGATCCTAGTGCAGGGCGGCATCGTCCGCCGACTCGCTGCACCGGTTGGTGAAAAACGCCTCGCTGTGGCAGGGATCGCTTGCGGCATCGCAGCCTTCCTAATCCTCGCAGTCGCTCTCAACTTAGGACTGTTTTTCGGTGCGCTCGCATTGATGGCTTTCTCAATCGGTCTCGTCTCGCCGACCCTCAGCGCATTGGTCTCACTTTATACTAAAGAGGAGGAACAAGGCGCAGCAATCGGAGTATTCCGCTCGGCAGGTTCTCTAGCCCGCGCAATAGGCCCTCTCTTGGCGGCCTTCGCCTACTTTGCCTACGGCTCAAAAAGCGCCTACCTATTTGGCGCAGTCATCGTGATCCTGCCATTGATCCTTGCCCTAAAACTGCCCAAGCCAACTAAGCACAGTTAGCCATCTCCATGCTGCGACCACGTAATTGTATTCTACTATTGTAATAATTCTAATCTGCTTAAGTATGTTCACCTTCTAATGGGAGGCAGATCTGCCATTAGCTTTCCTTAATCCAAAAACGAACAAGGCACCACAACCTAATCACATTATGCCAGTAGCAACACCAAAGCAATACGCAGCGATGCTCGACGCCGCCCAACAAGGCAATTACGCTTACCCAGCAGTTAACGTCACATCGATCACTACGATCAACGCAGCGCTCAAAGCCTTCGCAGACGCAAAGTCGGACGGCATTATTCAAGTTTCCACAGGTGGCGGTCAATTCGCTTCCGGTCTAAACGTAGCAGATGCTGCTTTCGGCGCAATCGTTCTCGCTGAAGCGACACACTTGCTCGCCGAGAAATACGACGTACTCGTCGGTCTGCACACAGACCACTGCCACCCAGAGAAGGTTGAAGGTTTCCTTAAGCCGCTGCTCGAAGCTTCTCGCAAGCGCATCGCAGCAGGCAAGGGCCCGTTGTTTCAATCGCACATGTTCGATGGTTCCGTCGTTGAACTCGACGAAAATCTTAAGATCTCCAAAGAGCTGCTCAAAGAATGTGCTGAGCTCGACATCATTCTCGAAGTCGAAGCAGGTTGCGTAGGTGGCGAAGAAGACGGCCACGATACATCCAATCTTCCAGCTGAAAAACTCTACACCACCCCCGAAGACATGGTCGAAGTGTACGAAGCACTTCAGCCACTCGGCCGCTTCATTTTCGCAGCGACTTTCGGCAATGTGCATGGCGCTTACAAGCCAGGTTCAGTCCAACTCAAGCCAAAGATCCTTCGCGATGGCCAAAAGGCAGTGACTGATAAGCACGGCGACGCAGCATTCATGGAACTCGTGTTCCACGGTGGATCAGGTTCTGAGCTTAGCGACATCCGCGAAACACTCGGTTACGGTGTGGTGAAGATGAACATCGATACTGACACACAGTATGCGTTCACACGCCCTGTCGTGACTCACATCTGCGCAAACATCGAAGGTGTGCTTAAGATCGACGGCGAAGTCGGCAACAAGAAGACATACGATCCACGCGGCTACCTTAAGAAGGGCGAAGCCAGCATGGCAGCTCGCTTGGTTCAAGCAGCAGAAGATCTTTGCTCAAACGGCAAAACTATCTTCGGCACTGTCTAAGACGAACGAAACAATTCTTTAACAAAGGTTGGGCGCTGTTTGCGTCCAACCTTTTTTGTGCATGCTTTGCAGGACGCATCCACTAAGAAATTAATAAACACGATTCGGCACTACCATCTAAACTAGGGAAGAGCGCGATAAGGGAGCCGAGTTCCTTAAAATAAAGTCGAATAACAACCGGCCGCTCATTCCATTCGGAAGGAGCGACCATTTTGTTATATAAAACTCGATGAGTCAGACGATGTTTAGTCCAAGCCCAGCTTTAGACGACCTGCCTCTGAAATCATATGTGGTGTCCAAGGCGGATCCCAGACGATGTCCACTTGCGCGGCCGAAACTCCAGCCAAGGCCTCAATCCGCGTTTTTGCATCATCCGCAATGACAGGCCCCATTCCACAGCCTTGTGCAGTCAACGTCATCTTTACATTGATCCCATGCTTACCAGCTGCATCTACCTCCGCGATCTGCATGTCGTAAATCAACCCTAAATCGACAATATTGACTGGAATCTCGGGATCAAAACAGCTCTTCATTGCCTCCCAAACCTGCTCCTCGCTGAATGGCGCATCACTCTGCTCCGCTTCAGCAGCCTCAGCAGCCGTCTTTAACTCGGCCTGCGCCGCCGATCCGAGCGCATCCCAATCCTTACTCGAGAGCCGAAAGAGTCCAGAGTCTGTGCGGATGGTCACCGTGCCACCAAGCGCCTGGGAAATCACCGTGCGCGTACCAGCTGGCAACACTTGCTCTTCCCCAGCGGGAATCACTGTAGCAGTCGTATCGCGAACCAACGTCAATTCTTCGTTAAAATTCATATGCACTACAACACCCATATTGAACTCCATGTCAATAAACCTCACCGCAGGAACGCATACAGGCCTACTTATTAATTCAACTCACCACTAAAAAACTTGGCAACCCCGCAAACCACTCCACCATTGGACTTTTTTATATGACTTCCCTAGGTTCACTCACCACCGACCTTATTATAATGTATCGATCGTTTGCTCTGGCATTACGCCGGATCGCCATTCTCCTGCTCTGTGCGCTCCCACTGTTAAGTCTGGCAGCGTCCACAAAAGAAACACCGCTCGATCTCAGCATCATCGCGCAAAGCGATGCGCTGCGCCCCGATATGACATCCCAGCAAAGGATGGCATACATCAAAGCGTCGGAGCTAATTAAGCAGGGCCAGTCTGACATCCGCAGTGGTGAGAATCTGCAAGCGCAGAAGTCCTCGGCGCTGAACCCTAACAAGGATTTAAAGCACCTCCATAAACTCGGGAAGCAATTGGTCGAAGAAGGACAAGCAAAAGTCCACGCTGCCCAGCAGCAAATGATCGAGCTATTGACTGCAGTGCAAGCTCGGCAGATCACCAATCAAGGTATCGCAGCGAAGAAATATAATTTCGAACTGATCGAACAAACGTATCCGATCGCAATCCAACAAGCCGCCATACAAACACTCGAAAACTGCCGTAATGCAGGCTACTCGAACATCTTCTACGATGGCCTACACCTTATCACAGCACAGCAGAATACCAAGGCAGGCCCCGAACTACATATTGCCACGTACGACACCTTCATCCAAGCAGACGGCACACAATACAGCGTCAACGTGCCTCTCAGCCTGAAACTAATAAAAGACCAGACGACTGCCGGCTATACCTTCCAATACGACAATGAGTCAGCCTTTGAAGGTGAGAAAGTCGCGCTGCTGGCAATCGAAGTGATCGCACCTAGTACTGGATCGGACGCGCTGTTATCCGTGCGCGCACTCGACTTGAGTACCCAACGGCTAATCAGCAGCGTTCTCTTCTACATTGCAGATGCCAGTCAACTGCTGTCGCCCGTAACCACAGCAACTATTAATGCTGCAGCGTCTACGACCGCAGCGACAAGTGCAGTCGTGACAACTCCACGCACGATCCCTGTGAGCGTCAGTATTAACGATCAAAATCAGTTGATCGACAATCTCTCAGGCCTGGCCAGTCCCTACCTTTTTGAAATAGTCACCCAAGGTGATTTGGCGGCCCACCCCATCCTACTCGTAAACTTACTCAAAGATACGCTGTTGAAGAATTCAGCACTCATAATTGTTGAAGGTGACTTCATTCAACGCAGCTACCTAGCAGCCGAAGCCTACCCGAGTGCCGCCACTGCCACAGTGACGATAACATCAAAGGTAAATAACTATACAATGATAGCTAAAGCTCACGGAAGCGAACGATCATTGGAAATCGGCACAGTGACGCTGCACCTCCCACAGTAAGTGCGACACTGGCTTCGTGACACAAATGATCGAGGCCTACAATGGAGTGATTTAAACGTGTCACACCAAGCGGCGCTAAATATCCTTGAAGAGTCGTACTAACTTCACATTAAGCTTTTTGTATGCCTAAAGTAATTATTATCGGTGCCGGTGGAGTGGGTAATGTCGTCGCACACAAGTGCGCACAATTACCTGAAATTTTCGAAGAAATTGTACTCGCCTCTCGGACAGTCTCAAAGTGCGACGCGATCGCCAAAGACATTGAAGCCAAGCAAGGCCGAATAATCCGCACTGCAGCAATCGATGCCGACGATGTCGCCGCCACGACTGCCTTACTACGCGCCGAGCAGGCAGACTTAGTAATCAACGTCGCGCTGCCCTATCAAGACCTGCCACTGATGGATGCCTGCCTCGCCGCTGGTGTCGATTACCTCGACACAGCTAACTACGAGCCACTCGACGAAGCGAAATTTGAATACAAATGGCAGTGGGACTATCAGGATCGCTTCAAAGACGCTGGCCTGACCGCACTGCTCGGCTCAGGGTTCGACCCGGGCGTCACCAACATGTTCTGCGCCTATGCACAGAAGCATCTGTTTGACGAGATCGAGACGATTGATATTCTCGATGCCAACGCAGGCGACCACGGCCACCCCTTCGCGACCAACTTCAACCCCGAGATCAACATCCGCGAGATCACAGCGAATGGTCGCTACTGGGAAGAAGGCGAATGGAAAGAAGTTGAACCAATGAGCGTGCATCAAGTATACGACTTCCCAGTCGTCGGAGAACAGGACGCCTACCTGCTTTACCACGAAGAACTCGAATCACTCTGCCTAAACATAAAAGGCCTCAAGCGTATCCGCTTTTGGATGACATTCTCGCAAAAGTATCTCACTCACCTGCGCGTGTTGGAAAATGTCGGCATGACCTCGATCGAACCGATCGAGGTGAATGGCGTAAAAATCGCCCCCATCGAATTCCTCAGTAAGGTGCTACCTGACCCAAGTAGTCTCGGGCCCCGCACGAAGGGTAAAACCTGCATCGGTTGCGACATCGTCGGCACCAAGAACGGCCAGAAGAAGCGCATCTTCATCTACAACTCCTGCGATCACCAAGAGTGCTACCAGGAAGTGTCCAGCCAAGCGATCAGCTACACCACCGGTGTGCCTGCGATGATTGGCGCCCAGATGATTCTACGCGGCTTATGGAAACAGCCTGGTGTCTGGAACATGGAGCAGAACGATCCCGATCCATTCATGGAAGAGCTCAATTTACGTGGCTTGCCATGGCAGATAATTGACCTACCGCTAGAAGGCTAGCCCGTCGCGGCGTTGCGTATCGGCAAGCTCAGAATAATAACTGGCGAAGAGCGCGACACGAAGTACCAGCGTCAATAGAAGCCTGATGCAATCCTAGCATAAAGCCATTCACTATCAACAACCCCTAATAAGCGGGTTTACTCCGCGATCCTCAGAACGCCCACAAACATAAAACGGTTCGCGCACCCAAGTGCATCAGAACCAGCACGACCGCTAGAAAAAAAGGCCGAAGCACTTTACAGTGGCCTCGACCTTTTGTGCTAAATCTTTTGGCAGACTAAATGATCATGCCCGCCGCAACAGTGGCGTTAGTCAATTCATCAATCAGCACGAAGCTGCCGGTGATTCGGTTGGACTTGTAGCTGTCAGCAATCAGCGGAGCCGATGTGCGGACTTTGATACGACCGATATCATTCAAGCTGAAGGTCAAATCGTCTTCGACCTTGTGCAGCGTGTTGATGTCTACCTTGTAGCAGACCTCAGTCACAATCGCTTTCACTTCCTTAGTCGTGTGACGAAGGATGAATTTACCACTGCCAGAAAGCTTTTTGTCGGAATCAAACCAGCAGATCATCGCATCAATATCTTGAGTCGGATCTGGCTGATTGTTCGCTTTAACGAGCATATCGCCGCGAGACATATCAATCTCATCTTCGAGTGTGATCGTTGCGGACATCGGCGCGAAGACTTCCTTTTTAGGGCCGTCCATCGATTCGATTGCTTTGATCTTCGAGGTAAAGCCTGAAGGCAGCACAGTGACATCGTCGCCAGGCTTAAACACACCACCGGCAACACGACCTGCGAAACCGCGGAAGTCATGATACTTATCTGAGTGCGGGCGAATCACCCACTGCACTGGAAAGCGCGCTTCGACATGATTCTCATCGGCACCGATGTAGACCGTTTCCAGATGATAGAGCAGTGTCGGGCCTTGATACCACGGCATGTTCTCGGACTTATCGACGATGTTATCACCGATCAGCGCAGAGGCGGGGATGAAAGTCACCTCAACGATGTTGTCGAGACGCGATGCAAACTGCTTAAAGTCGGCGACGATCTTGTCAAAGACCCCTTCGTCCCAATCGACCAAGTCCATCTTGTTGACACAGACAACGACGTGCTGAATGCGAAGCAAGTTGGCGATGAATGAGTGACGGCAAGTCTGCTCGATCACACCCTTACGGGCATCAATCAAAACGATCGCTAGATTCGCAGTGGAGGCACCGGTCACCATATTGCGGGTGTATTGAATGTGCCCTGGGGTATCAGCGATGATGAACTTGCGCTTTGGCGTCGCGAAATAGCGGTAAGCCACGTCAATCGTGATGCCTTGCTCGCGCTCTGCACGCAGACCATCAGTCAACAGTGCGAGGTTCACATTCTCGTCGCCACGTGCCTTGGAGCTTTCTTCCATGGCCTCCATTTGGTCTTCGAAAATCGCCTTACTATCGTAGAGTAGGCGGCCGATCAATGTGCTCTTACCGTCGTCAACTGAACCGGCAGTGGTAAACCGCAGTAGGTCCATATTGAGGTATCCTGAATTATTATCTTCGCTCATGTTATTTAAAAAGTTTGAAAGTGAGAATGTATGAAAGTTGGAAAATTGAATTGATTTCAGATTTTCACATTTGCTTCGCCCTCTCAGGCGGACCTTCGCCAGATTTTCAGTGTTTCCTAAAAGTAGCCTTGTTTCTTACGGTCTTCCATTGCAGTTTCAGAGCGTTTATCATCGGCACGTGTGCCACGCTCAGTTTGACGGGCCGCGGCGACCTCGTCGATGATATCGTCGAGGTTATCGGCAGTGGATAGGCACGCACCCGTGCAAGTCGCGTCACCAATTGTACGAAAACGAACAACCATCTTCTCAACCTTTTCACCTGGGAGCAGTTCGATAAAGTCACAGACGCCCATGATCACACCATCGCGCACAAAGCAATCACGCTCGTGCGAAAAGTAAAGATGTGGCAGTTCGATGTTCTCGGCCTTGATGTATTGCCAGATGTCCATCTCCGTCCAGTTACTGAGGGGGAAGACACGAAATTGCTCACCATGGCCCTTACGCCCGTTGAAGATATTCCACAGTTCGGGGCGTTGATTCTTCGGATCCCATTGGCCGAATGCATCGCGGTGTGAAAAGAAGCGCTCTTTGGCACGCGCTTTTTCTTCGTCGCGACGGCCACCGCCAAGCGCGGCGTCGAACTTGTTTTTTTCAATACCTTCGAGCAGTGCGACCGTCTGCAAACCATTGCGGCTAGCGCGTGGCCCTTTCTCTTCGACGACCTTGCCCTGATCGATCGATTCCTGTACCGATGCGACGATCAATTTCGCGCCGAGCTCGGCAACATACTTATCGCGAAACGCCATTGTCTCCGGAAAGTTATGGCCCGTATCGACGTGCATCAACTGGAACGGCAGCTTGGCAGGCCAGAAGGCCTTCTTCGCAAGATGCGCCATGACAATGGAGTCTTTGCCACCGGAAAAGAGCAGGACTGGTTTCTCAAACTGCGCAGCAGTTTCACGAAGGATATATATCGCTTCGGACTCGAGCTGTTTGAGGTGAGTGATTGTGTAATCGTTATGCATCGTTCTATATTGGAATTTAGAAGAAAAAATGAGGGCTTTAGACCTTAGTGGTCTGTTCAATGAGCGGTATAATACGCTCTAGAAGTTCGTTAATCGACGCTTCTTCAGTTTGAGAATCGGTGGAGATCACCCAGTCATTGTCGGCTACAGTGGGTTCTTCGAAAGAGGAGTCTCTGCCAGTAAAATGCTTCACGCCACCAGCTGCGGCTTTGGCATACAGGCCTTTGACATCGCGCTCTGCGCAGGTCTCGAAAGACGCTTGTACATACACCGATGTGAAATCATCCGCTCCAACGATCTCGGCCGCCGCCGAACGCAGGTCGCGCTTAGGTGTAATGAACGAAGTAAATACCACCATTCCAGTATCGAGAAAGAGGCGTGCCACTTGAGAGATGCGGCGAATGTTCTCCTGCCGATCTTCATCGGAAAAGCCGAGGTCGCTGTTCAAACCGCTACGAATGTTATCACCATCCAATATTTTGGTCAAAATACCGCGCTCGGTGAGCTTGCGCTCAACGGCATTGGCCAGCGTGCTCTTACCCGAACCAGAAAGACCATAAAACCAGAAGACATGCCCACGCTGACACAATTGCTCCTCTTTGGCGTCGCGGCCAAGCATGCGGTGAAATTCGGTATGAATATTGTCAGGAGTACCCATGGAAATGAAGGCTCAGCCATAGGCGGCATTCTCAAAAAATGTACACGTTTATTCTTATTATCAGTTCTTAAGTCAAGAACTAATAATACGAACCTGACTTTTGCCATTTCGCTTCAGGACTGCTTTTTTCGGCTTCCTCGTCAGAGCGGATGTAAGGAACGACATTGGTCCAATAAAAACCACTAGCCTTTGGCTTTCTTCGTTTTAGCAGGCGCCGGGGCCTTCAACTTCTGGGCGGTCAGCGACCAAGCCGATGAAAGTGTGTTTTCGCCCTGCTCCAGCGCGATCTTCGCCCCACTTTCTAGCAGGGAAATCTTCAGCGCCTTGGCCAATCCATCTCGAGCGATCAGCTTCCGGTACAGGTCAAGCGCCAACCCGCGTTCTTCATACTTATTCAAGAAATCAGCGATCTTTTTGACCAAGACCACTTCATCACTCGAAAATACAGTGATATAACGAGTCACCCTTAGAGCCTCGACCGCTTTTTTGGTCTCACCTTTAGCGTCATACAATTTCGCTAACTTATACGCCAATGCCAGCGACGGTTGCCGGACGAACTGTGTCCGCGCAAATGTCAGTGCCTCGCCGGACTGACCTTCAGCTTGCAGACGATTGATCTGTCGCAGGCAGAGATACGCGCTCAACTCATTCTTCATCGACACTTTTAACTGCGCATCCAGCCCCACCTTGAAAGGACGATAGAGCGGATCACCAATTGCGACGCCCTGCCAACTCAGCACCGGATTACAGAACATCGCCGCTTCGCCGAAGGTATGGCCCTCCAGCAATGCAGCCAGTAACATGTGCGGATGATGCGTGTACTCCAAATACGGCTCGTACACATTACCGACCGTCGCACAGTAACCTTGATTTACAAAAGCCCCCAGCCAGCCGATTCTTGTCGAGCGTACAGTCTTTGCTGAAAAGCTATGTAAATGAAAGCCAATCGCACCCGGCGGAACCGTCCACTTAGGCTGGAGCCAGGGACCATAGGCGTTTTGCCGATACCAACCCATGTAAATCGCAGGCGCATCGAACCGATCTCTGCCATCCATTGGTCGCTTAGTCTTCTCAAAATTAGTATCAAAATACGCCGTCACTGCTAGATCGCCCGCCGCGGCCATCCATTCGTCGCCTTTCGCGTGCGGCCCACCCATATCAAAATACGCCCGCCCCATCAGACCCTGGGCTTCGGCTTGCATGCTTCGCGCGATCAACTTTTTAACGACTGCCACACTTGGCCCGTCTAATCGACTCACCCGTATCACCCGCTTCTCATTCGAACTTGTAGGTGTTATTTTAGAGAATAACGGATTCGGCACAAACGCAGTCATTGGCAGATTTGAAGACGCTGCCAATAAGGCCAACTCTCCATCGACAGAGCCATTATTCACCTTGAATTGCTTGGGCAACTGCTCCGACTCCGCACCCAATAGCATCGGATCATTCGCAATGCGAACCGGTACGCCCCGCGTCGTCACCAAATAACTGATATGATGCGTCGCCATCGAAACACGCTCACGCCCAACGCAATCGCGGCCATTAGCTTTCACCGCATTCATCCAATTCTTCTCAATCAAGGTATTGAGCAGTGGATTATAAATAGTATCCACAAACTCACGCACCGTGACCGTCTCCTTAGTTGGCATCTCCAGCGCGATGATATTGGCCTTCGGAATCCCCCGCTGCTGAGTATAATATTTAGCGATCTCCGCCGAACCACTGTCGTTCGTATTGACGAGGACCACCACCTGCGCGGCCTCACCAGCAGCTTGGCCAGTAACGCAAGTGGTCAGCAAGCTGATTAGGCCAACAATCCTCAAATAGAATTGGTTCAAAGACATCGGTTATTGGATACGTTGAAGTCGTTTTCGATAAGCGATTATGCCATCATATAAACTTCGAGCAAGTTTTTGGCGAAAGGCCGGCGAACGTAATTTCTTGGCCGTTTCCGCATGCGAAACGAAGCCTAATTCAGTTAGCACACCAGGACACTCGAGGTCTTTGAGCACCGACCAGCGCGCGCGCTTTATGCCACGATCCGGCCCACCTAGGCCCTGCACTAAGGCCCGCTCAATGTAATAAGTGATTAAGGTGTTCCATGGGTCTTGTTCATTCCCAAGGTAGCGCTTGGCATCCTTACTCGTCGGACGCGGATACTTCGAGGACGCCTGATACTGCGGAGTCAGCGCATACGACTCAAAGCCAGATGCCGAAGTCGAACCAGCGGCATTAAAATGTAGACTCACAAACAAGTCAGCCTTGGCACGGTTCGCCACTTTTGTGCGCTGTTCCAAAGGAATATACACGTCGCTATCACGCGTCATCACAACCTCAAAGCCAGAATGTTCCAGTAGCGTCTTCAAACGCCGAGCCACATCCAGCGTCAGATCCTTTTCCAACAAACTATAGGTATTATTACGCGCCCCACTGTCCTTCCCCCCATGGCCTGCATCAATCACCACACGTCGAATTCCTGGAGGTTCTTTAAACACCTGCGGCGTCAAAATCGGCTGCAGCACATGTTGATAGTCTGCCCTCGCGATAAAAAGCTGGCCCTTCGATTCGACCGTCGGGAATCCCAAATGTATCGGCAACTGATTGAGGTATAAGGCACGACCGCTTTTACCAATATCAATAGTGGTCCATCGACTGCGTAGACGATATGTTTTGTAGCCCTCCAACCAATACGCTTGCATGCCGAAACCCTTACCCACCGTTGCAAGGTCAAGATACGACTTACCCTCGATCTGAATCTGCCGAGCGGACAAGGCTGTGAGCATAAAAAAGCTTAGCACCGCAAGCAGTACTAAGCTTTGAAAAATAATAGAAGTCGCCAGTCGGCTCACCTTAACTGAGAGGACGCCGCTGCACATAAGAATTAGGATTCGCCTGCTACTTCAGCTGCTGCTTCGCCTGTTTCTTCAGCTGCTGCTTCGCCTGTTTCTTCATCGTGCTCCTCAATCTCGTTATCATCGCTATCATCGCTATCATCGCGATCATCATACTCATGATCCGGCTGGTTAAACTTCAGCACACGCTTACCCTCTGGCAATGGTGACAAAATGAGCGCCACTTGACGGCCGACTAAGCGAGGCTCGGAATCTGCCGTGGCAATGCCTGACAGCTCATCTTTGGCAAGATTCACTCGCACAAAGCCTAGATCACGGTGTTCATTTTCACGTCCGCGAAACTGGAGAGTGAGCTTTACCTTATGGCCGTGGTTAAGGAAACCCTCAGCACGACGCAACTTCGTCTCAAAATCATGGTCACCAATGCGCACACGGAATTTAATTTCCTTCAACTTAGTTGCCTGCTGCTTGCTTTCTTTTTGCTTCTTACTTTCCTCATAGAGAAATTTGCCAAAGTCCAAAATACGACAAACAGGAGGACGAGCCGCCGGTGAGATCTCAATCAGATCGAGTCCTACCTTCTGCGCGAGCTCAAGCGCCTTACGAGGCGGCATCACGCCAAGGTTGGTGCCCTCGGGGCCGATCACGCGAACTTCTGTCGCGCGAATACGATCATTTCTCCTTAGACCTTTAGGTCCACGATTACGGTTCTGGAAGCGTCCGCGATTATTCGGGTATTTTGGCATTAATTGATTAGTAGGTGAACGACTTGTATCGGAATTCGATCAGATAGGCTTTGCGAAAGTGGGAACAACTCCGTGCTGCTCCGAAAAATCACTTTATATCGACAAAGATTTAGGTATTTATAACCATACAAGAAATCGAAGGTTGTAGGGAACAATCTGGCATTTCAACTCTTTTCGCCGCTTCGATTGAGCATTCCCCAACCGCGCGCCACTTAGATACTGAAGCTCTCGCCACAACTACAGCTCGACTTCGCATTCGGATTGCTGAATTTAAATCCTCCGCCGACCATTTTATCCGAAAAATCCAGATGCGTGCCTCGCAGGTAGAGCGCACTCTTGGTATCGACTAGCACTTGCGCGCCAGACGAGCGCACTAGGATATCCCCTCGCTTAGTGGCGTTCACAAACTTCATCTTGTAGCTCAACCCGTTGCAGCCACCACCGGTGATTTTGATGCGCAGGTACTCGCCTTTCTGCTCACGCGCGACCAAAGCCTGTAGCTTCACCCCAGCCGGCTCGGTCACCAAGACCAGCTTCTCATTACCTTCACGGACGCCCTCAGGAAGCGTGTTTGTCGTATCTAAACTCATATCTCTTAAATTGCGCTAACAACTAGCAGCGCCCAACCAACAACCAACAATCAGCGCGCGGTCAACTGCCGAGCGACAGAAAGTGCCGCCGCCAAACTACCGCAGTTCGCCAATCCTTGCCCAGCAAGATCAAAGGCAGTGCCATGATCTGGACTCGTGCGCACATACGGCAAGCCCAGCGTCACATTCACCGCCGTATCAAACTCCAAGGTCTTCACTGCGGCAAGTCCCTGATCGTGATAAGCCGCGACCACCACGTCAAAGTCCCCGCGACACTGTCGAAAAAACACCGTATCGCCTGGTAAACATGCTGACAGCCCAGGCATTTCAACCCGCAACCGATCCAACGCCGGATCGAGCACATCACGCTCCTCGACACCCAAGATGCCCCCCTCGCCTGCATGCGGATTTAAACCGCACACGCCGATCCGAGGTATTTCGATGCCAAAGGATTTTGCTAGCGCATACGCACGCCGGACCGCGAGTTCTAAGCACTCCGCGGTCAACGCATCCGCGACCTCGCGCAATGGAATATGCCAAGTCGCCAAGACCACCCGCAATTCATTGCCGACAAATCCCATGCTGGGTTCGCCACCCCAGGCGTCTGCAAAAAACTCCGTCTGCCCAGGCTGCCTAAACCCGACCGATTGTAGCCAATGCTTGCTGACTGGCCCCGACACCACACCACGAAAACGCCCCGTCACACAGCCCTGCGCGGCAGCATGCAAGGCAGCTAATGCCACCTCGGCTGTCGCCCGCGAAGGTTGCCCCAGCTCGACTTGAAAATCAACTGGCCCGACCGCCTCAAAAGCGCAACCGAGTTCGGCAGCCAAAGGCGCAGCCCAAGCGACTGGCCCGATTAAAATACAATCTTGGCCACGCTCCAGCTCACCGCGCAGCGCAGCAGCAATCACTTCAGGACCAATGCCCGCAGGATCACCACACGTAATCGCCAACGGCAAAATTGACTTCAAATTATCCATAATTCATCCGTCATCCACTATTTGTTAATCGCCTCATTCGACAACTGCACAAAGCCACGCTTGCCTTGCTCGAAAAACGCCAAGAAACACGCGCCCGTCGCAGTCCCACCAAGCTCATCCTCGCGCATTGCCTCAGCCGCCTTCTTCTTCAAATTACCCCCGCCGAAGTAAATCGCACGATAGCACTTTTTAAGATCCGCCAAATCAGGACGCTCAAAACTACCGCGGCGCAAGCCCACCATATTCAAGCCGTAAACCGTATTACGCTCTGCCGCCATCACATATGGAGGCACATCCGCTGAGATCGATGCATTGCCGCCGATCATAGCATACGTGCCAATTCGGCAAAATTGATGAATGGCCACACCACCGCCGATAAATACATTCGGTCCAATTGTTACATGCCCCGCCAGCATCACATTATTAGCGATCACCACATCCCGACCCACCTTGCAATCATGTGCTATATGCGCCTGAGCCATCAAAAAACAACCATCCTCCAGCACGGTATTCGAACCATCACTCGAGCCACGACTCACCGTGCAGCCTTCCCGAATTACCACATTATTACCGATCACCACGCCACCCTCCGACAACGGATCAAAGGTCAACGACTGCGGATCGCCACCGATGACCGCAAACGAATCGACTTTGACGGCAGCACCGAGCACCACGCCACGGCGTAGAACCGCATGAGCCGCGATTGAGCAATTCTCACCAAGCACCGCGCCGTCCTCGATCAAAGCATAAGGACCGATGATGGAACCTGCACCAAGCACGACAGTTTTAGAAACAATTGCAGTAGGATGAATCGACATGCGCGTAACAATTCCCGCCTTTTAAAATTACTCAAGAATGGAAGTTGACCTAAAACAAGCGCATCTGCGGTGCCTGCACCATATCGTAGACCTTCAATACGCGCACTAATTGTAGCAGTTCCGACTTATGATAGCTATGGTTTACCTCCACGTGTCGAAGCAAGTCTTCAAGGATCGTACTAAACGCGATGACTCCATCCACACCCTGCGCCTTAAACAGCTCTAGGCATTCCTTGCGCTGTGGCTCTGCGGTTGGCAAGCCGGGGAGTACTAAAATCTTCCGATACGACGCCACATCCTCAAGCAACCGCTCCTCCACTTCAAACAATACCTCCGTCTGGCTTAGCACACTCTTCTTTAGGAACTCTAACAAACGAGCAGAGCTTTTTAAAATTGCTGGCGTCACTCGGGTCTGTTGCCAATCATGCACCACCACGATTGCCTGCCGAATCGTAACCATATCCGAAGAAAATAATTGGAAGTTCGGCTCTGGTGCAGTCGACGGCGCCGATGGATTATAGACCAACAAGTCGATCGTTTCCTCCGCAGCTTTTTTTCGCGAATGCACACTGTGCTTACGTAACTGACGTGCAAAAAAACCGTTTAATTCAAAATACTCGCGAACAATGTCTTCATCGAAACTCGCCATAGTACAAAATACCTAAATCAGGATGCAGCAGTCGTCAATACCGGGGAATCCAGTATCTGCCAAAGCTGTCGTTGTTTGTAGCGAGCAGATTGAATCGATAATTTTGCATGCGTAACTGTCCCCATCAAGCAACCCAATTAAGATGACGGGCTGATGGATTTCATCAACTTTTTGCGGCCTGAATCCTGCGACTTTCCGCGCATTTCTGCGCCTCACTCCCCACGCTCTAAAAATAAAGCCAAAGCGCCTTGATTCCAGCCGTTACTTTGCGGGTTCTTTCGATTCGTTGCGCTTGCCTGCTTCAAGAAGCGTCTCAAGGCATCAGGGCTATCGCCGGGTGACCAATGCATCCAATAACTAAAGCCATCGAGCAGGCCTGCTGCGGTTGCCAGCGGCAAGAAAGCATCGACCACCATGGTATTGAATCGCAGGTCTGCAATGGCACCACTAAAAATGAATTTGCTGAGCGCCACACCGTACTTCGGCAAACCTACTAACTTTCGAAAGTCCGCAGTGGCCAGACTCCCCTTTATTTGCGGCAGGGCTTTTAAATAATCTGCCAAGCGATCTGGCCAGTGTGGTTGCTTTTGCACAATCTGCAAATATTGGGCCAAACGCCGGCGTGGATGATTCGCAGGTCGCAAGCCGTTGAGCTTCCAATGCGCCGCTTCTTCCGCAAATAGACTATCCTCATTCATCTCATCGACACGCAAGGCTGCGAGTGGATACTTGGCTGCCAGTCGCAGCATCGGCGCACGGTTACGCGCATAACCTAAGACTTCCAAGGCATAGCCATGACACGCCGCCTCCCAATCTTCAGCCTGCAAACGTTGTTGCGCATACGTGAGCTTTTGCTGCCAACGCGCTTCCGCTCGCTCCCGCAAAATTCGCAAACGTGCAGAGACCGGCTTTTTAATAAACTGCGCCACCCACTCCAACTCGTCCTGCTGCTCTAACTCCAGAAGCGCATCATCCATCGCATACGATTCCAGATCACGATTCAATAATGGCATCAAATACAACAGCTCTGGCACATGCCCCCCTGATGTTTGCACGGGGCTTGGATTTCCCGGTTCGGGGTGTAAGGCCACATGCAACACCAAGCGATCAAAATTGATATCGAACTCGTGATCATCATTGTGCCAATCTGGCATATTAAAATACACCTCTACGCCGCCTACTATTTCAACACCATCGAGAATGAGGCGCGCTCCCTTAAAATCTGGCCCCTCTTGTAAATTCCAGCGACCAGGATTTTTTACCCTCAGCGTCTTCCCCGAAACAGTCCGCAACCCCGCCGCTGCGAAATCTTGGCGCAACCAAATATTATGCACCACTTGCTCGGTTAAAGTGAATGGCCCGTAAAGCCCTTGCATTTCTTCCGCATGGTTAGTGTGCATATTTAGAGGAGATATTTATGGTAATAATTTTGCCAAGCAAGCCAATCATCCTAACGCTTATAAGAAAAGAATAAAATCTATTAATGCGCTCTTATCTTTTGTACTCATACACAGAAATAATAAATATTTACTGTGAGTTCGACAGGGCACTGCTTAACAAGCTGCATAAGAATCCCGCGCTACATATATTTGTGCCTATGCGTGATTTTTATCGAAAAACTCAAACCGAACGACTCTATCACAAATCAAGATCTAGCCCGTTCTGCCAAGCACGGGAATTTTCTTTACGGCGCCGTTGCGCGTCTTGAATAAGTCGCGCATCGCAAGCGCGCGCCCAAGCAAAAAGTTCGTCTGCGTTCATCGCCATCGCTCCATTGACTCTAATTGACTCGCGCACCATATTGTCCTGACTCACCACTGTCACCTGCGCGGGGTTCGACACACGAGCCACAATACGCTCAATCACCCCATCGGCCGATAGCCCCGCCGGCGCATAGATCCATTCGAAGGTCTTCTTACCAAAGGGATGATCCACCTCGAGCGAGTTATTCCGACTATCCAGAATCAACGCGGTGCGGACGCCTTCGGCATCGTGAATCGACGCAACCATCTCAGTCAGCCGATCACGGGCTGCATCTAGATTCTGACGGAGCACCTGACGCAGTTCATCCGTCGCATAAATTACATTATACGCATCAATCAGGAGGTAACGTTCTTCAGCCATTAGAAATTTGACTAGTCAACTCTCTGTCGTTGACCAGCCTCAAGCAGCAAAAGTACAACACAATGTAGAATCTGCCGCAAGAATCTAGCAAGAATCGCGAATTGATTTAGCCACAGAATGCCACCAGACTACGTCTTATTAGTCATGAAACCGATCCAATCTATCACCTTTGCAGTTAACTCATCCAAGCCTGGAGCTGCCGCCATCGCAGAGAGCCTAGCCGCCCTCGCTCAGCGCGAAGGGGTGTCGACACACATTTTAAAGGACTATCCGCTCACCGCCGATGCCTTAACTGGACAAGACTTGTGCTGTGCAATTGGCGGCGATGGCACACTGCTCGGCGTTCTGGATGCGGCGCTCGAATCCGGATCCGCCGTGCTTGGTATAAACCTCGGCAAGCTTGGCTTCCTCGCCACCTTTACCGAAGCCGAGGCCGCAAATGATCTGCCCGCACTCATCCAAGGCAAATACTCGATCGACGAACGCTCAATCCTGAGCTGCACGAATGCAAAAGGAGACTGCATCTATGGGCTCAACGACGTCGTCATCAAAGAAACTCAAGGGAGCGGGCTGATCCGACTCTGTGTTTCCGCCAACGGCAATCCGGTATCGGAGTATCACTGCGACGGCCTGATCTTTTCGACTCCCACGGGCTCGACGGCCTACAACCTCTCTGCCGGCGGACCGATTATTGGCCCGAAAGTCAGCGCCATTGCGATGACGCCGATTTGCCCGCACACCTTTGGTAATCGTTCAGTCATCTTCGACCACTCAACCCAAATCAAAGTCGAAAGCGGCGAGCCCGGCCTCAGCCCTCGGATCACGATCGATGGCCGCGTGCGTTTCGAGCTCGATGGCAACTTTCCGATCGAAGTGACTGTGGCCAAAAAGAAATTTCGCCTCATGCAAAACCCAGACCACTCGCACTTCGCGATCGTCCGTGACAAGCTCAACTGGGGCGGACCCGCAGTTCGCTAAAAAGAGAACTGTGAATTGAAGGCTGAAACCTGAAAGTAATAACACAGAGGCGAATCATAATCCGACCTTCCACCCCAGCAATCACGTCCCAGCCCTCCCACCTTAAGTCTCAAGTCTCTAATAGTGAACATCCTAGGAAACATCGAACCCAGTCAGCGCCAGGCCTGCACAAAGGTAGCGGAATTACTCAAAGCTGCCGGTGGACGCGCGTTGCTTGTGGGCGGTTGCGTGCGTGATGGCTTGCTCGGAATTCCTGCTAAGGATGTCGACATGGAAGTGTATGGACTCAACGCGGACGAGGTGGAGCGCACCCTCAAAAAGACATTTCGACTCAACACTGTGGGCCGCGCATTTGGCGTGTTTATCATTAAGGGGCACGACATCGACCTCGCCTTGCCCCGCCGCGAATCCAAGAGCGGGCCGAAGCACACCGATTTCGTCGTTGAAGGCGATCCCAGTATGTCGCCTAAAGAAGCCGCCTCGCGACGTGATTTCACCGTCAATGCCATCAGTATTGACCCACTCACCGACGAGTTGCTCGACCCTTACGACGGCGTGACCGACCTCAAGGCGCGCCACTTACGTCACGTATCGGCAGCCTTCAGTGAAGATCCGCTGCGCGTGCTACGCGGCATGCAGTTCATCGCCCGCTTCGACCTCGAAGCAGCGCCCGAGACAATCGCACTCTGCCGCGAACTATCGCCCGAGCACCTGCCCTCCGAACGTCTTTGGGAAGAATGGAAAAAGCTCATCCTTAAGGGCGCGCAGCCATCCAAAGGCTTACGTTTCCTACAAGCCTGCAACTGGCTACAATACTTCCCGGAAATTGAGGCCTTGGTCGGCTGCGAGCAAGATCCTGAGTGGCACCCCGAAGGCGATGTTTGGACCCACACTTATCATTGCCTCGATGCCTATGCACAGCATCGAATTGGCGATAATTGGGAAGACCTCATTGTTGGCCTCGCCGTGCTTTGCCACGACATGGGCAAAGCTGTCTGCAGCTTCGTCGATGAAAAGACCGGCCGCATTCGCAGCCCACGCCACGATGTCGAGGGCGTACCGATTGCGCGCGCATTTCTCGAACGACTGACGCGACAGAAGAAAATATTTGAAGAGGTGCTGCCGCTGGTTGAGGAACACATGCGCCCTCTCGCCCTGTATCGCGATGGTGCAGGCGATACCGCGATCCGTCGGCTAGCCGCCCGCGTCAAACGAGTGGACCGTCTCACCCGTGTGGCCTTTGCCGACAAATTAGGCCGTCCACCGATCGTGTTTGATGACTTTCCCGAAGGTGACTGGTTACTAAAAAAAGCCACCGAACTTGCGATCGAAGACAGCGCCCCAAAACCAATTTTACTCGGTCGACACCTAGTCGAACTCGGCATTAAGCCTGGCCCAGACTTCGGCAAGATCCTCGACCGCGCATATGATGCACAACTCAAAGGTGAGTTTACCGATGAAGCCAGTGCTCGTGGCTATCTGAAAGCTACTGTGAAGCCGTAAAGATACCCTTAAAACTATCGTCAAAATGGGTTCCCCAACGTGCAAAAAAAGGAGCCTAAGTAGCGGATCTGGAAACCGATTCCCACCGTTGCACGGAAATGACCAAGCATTGGCTCGGAGAGTTTTACTGTGCTCGGAACCCTGCAGTAATTGATCGGCTACTCGCCTTCTAAAATCTGCACGTCCTGCATAAACAGGTCCTCGATCTCGCCACCAAGGCCATTGCCTTGAATCCCAAGACTTGGTAGCGGCACGAGAGCATCTGGTGAACTCAACAAGAGCGGCTCGATGATAAATAGCTGCTGCATGCCATGATGCAAAAATTCATGTATCTCACGCCATTCCGAAGTGCGTGCAGTCAACTCATAAGGTCGCTCAATCGGATACTCATCCTCAGCAATACGATACACCTCGCGAAAACCTAAAGACGGATAGATCGCCAAATAATGTTCGCCTTTTTGGGTACCCATATACTTCCAAGGCTCATAAAAATTGCAGCCATGTTGCATGTTCATTCGCCACAAATCCGACTTAGTCACCTCTTTCGAATACCACTCAGTCGTTGCGCCTACCCCAATTGATCGACCTTGTGCTAACAAATCAGTCTCATCCGCGAGCACATCCGAATTGACCAAAGGTGCTGCGACCACAGCAGTCGAACTTGCAGCCATCGAGTCTGCGCGATTCGAAGAACTGCACCCGAACAGCAATATCATCCACATACCAGATAACAGCAGGCATTTAAACGTGTGGTCCCTAAGCTTCATGTATCATTAGATATCGTACGCATCGAATCGGTATTCTTAATCCTCCTTTAAACAATCAGAGCGCAAGTACTCATCTATTTGAGCTGCCAAATAAGATCGACCAGCAAGGTTCAGTTTCGCACAACAGCCCAACGCATTGCTACGTTTCGGACATGGTCGGGATGCCTTACTTTGCGTCACCTAGTCCGACCTCGCACGCCTCTAATAGCCAATCGGCAGCACTGACATCGCTGCCCGCATGCAAGAGCCCACGCAACTCAGAAGCACCCTCAGCAGCAGCCTTCGAAGCTTGTGGATCATCGAGCGCAGTTAGAATCTGCTCGGCTAAGCCTTTCGGCTTGGCCGCGCCTTGAATAAATTCGAGATGCAACGGACGCTTGAGCAACAGATTCGCAATGCCAATATAAGGAATCTTTACCAACAGGCGGCCGAGCCAATAACTAAGTGGATTGAGGCGATACACAATCGTGCCAGGAATACCCGACAACGCACAGGCTAACGACATCGTACCAGAACTCATCAATACTGCGCTAGCCGGCAGGCCACATCCCTCATTGCGCACCAGTTCAACCGAACCCTGCAATGTAGGATATCCCTGCAACACTGTCTCCAAAACAACACGAATACGTTGACTCGGGTAAACGACCTTGGCCCTTAACTCCGGCTTCGATTTTTGCGCTAATTGAAAGCCCTGCAACAACAGCGGGAAGATGCGCCCCACTGCAGCGGTACGACTCCCTGGTAGCAACAGCACCAGTGCCGAAGAATCGTAACTGAACGGCAATTTATAATCGTCGCGCACGAACGGATGGCCGACAAACTCTGTCGGTAGTTCGGTATCGGCAAAGCACTCGACCTCGAATGGGAAAATCACACCGAGACGATCGATCGTGCGCGCCATTTTAAAACGGCGCTTCGCTTTCCAGGCCCAGACCTGCGGACCGATGTAATAACTAATACCAATCTCGCCACCGCCTTTTTTACTCAGTCCACGTTCGAGCAATTGCTCAGCGATGCGCAGATTAAAGCCAGGATAATCAACGAAACAAATATGCTTCGGACGATGGCGCTCGATCCAATCCAGCGTGCGATCAAACAGTGCCTTAAAGAAACCATAATGCCTCACGACTTCAGCAAAGCCGACAATCGACATCGCAGTTAAGTCGTAAAGCAGTTGTGCGCCCTCCGCCTCGAGTTCAACACCACCGAAACAGGCGATCTTGATGTAAGGGTGCTTCAAGCGCATATCAGCGACCATTTTCGCCGCATGTTCATCACCAGAATGTTCACCAGCAATGATGAGTAAATCTGGCTGCCCATTGATTGGCGCGGGGAATTCGGGAGGTACTGGAAGCGGTTCAGACATTAATACAACAATCGCAAATATTATTTATTAGCGTGAATCAGATCCGTGATCTGAATCGCCAATTCGAGGGCCGACTTCCCGAGCTCGGCACCGACCTTTGGTTGGCCCGCATCTTTAACGACTTCGAGGAAGGACGCGAGTTCGAGCTTAAGCGGCTCGTCCTTCTCGATCGGGATCTCTTCGCGCACGAGTTCTGAACCTTCCTTACGTAGAAAATGACCACTCTGATTCATAAAGTCCAAAGAAAGATAATTGGCGGGTTGGAAGACGCGAATCTCGCGCACCTTCTTCATGCTGACACGACTGGTGTTGAGATTCGCCACACAGCCATTTTCAAAAGTGATACGCGCATTGGCAATGTCTTCGCTATTGGAGAGCACATTCACACCCACCGCATCGACTTTCTTAATTGGCGAACGCACCAGCGCCAGAATCACTCCGAGATCGTGAATCATCAGATCCAGCACCACGCCGACTTCGGTGCCACGCGGATTAAATGGCGCGAGGCGATCCGCAGTAATAAACTGTGGCTTAGTAACCGCATTCTCCAGGTAGCCCATGACAGGGTTATAGTGCTCAATATGACCGACTTGGATAATACGACCTGCCACTTTCGCCGCCGAAAGAATATCTTCGGCCTCTTCAAGACTGGTGCAGAGCGGCTTTTCAATCAGCAGATGGCAGCCGCCTTCAAGCAACGGCACCGCAACATTGCGGTGATGATCGGTCGGCACGACGACGCTGACGGCATCGCATGCTTCAGCCAAAGCTTCGAGCGAATCAAAACGAGCGCAACTGTGCGCTTGGCACATTTCGGCTGCGCGGGCGTCGTCGGACTCGACGATACCCACCAACTCACACGCTTCGAGTGCAGCATAGATACGAGCATGGTGTTGGCCTAGAGAACCAGTTCCTACGACACCACAACGGATTTTTGAGTCTTCAGACATGCGGCCATGAAGCGGGAAACCTAAGCCGATGACAAGACGAGATTCTGTATAAACATTCGTCGCACTAAAGTCGAGCCAGACACGACTATGCTTCCTGCCCCGAATCGGGTCGACCACGCTTCGCACATGCACCATAAGTGCGTAGCAAATGTTTAACCACTTCAGGAATGGTCCGGCCATCGGTGGAAATGCAGGCGCCTGAATCCATGTAGATCGGCTCGCGAGCCGCAAATAGCTCACGGATACGTGCCTCAGGATCTGCCACATTCAGCAGCGGTCGATTATTATTTCGACCGGTGCGCTCGATGATATTCTCGATCGAGGCAAACAAACAGACCACTACACCCTTTGACTTCAGCAGTTCCGACATACCCTCTTGCACGACGAGCCCACCACCACAAGAAACGACACAACCCTGCGTCGGATGGCCTGACTCGATGAACTGGCGCTCGTAAGCGCGGAATTGTGCTTCCCCCTCAGCGGCAAAAATCGCTGGAATCTTTTTACCTACCAGCTTTTCGATACGATCATCCGAATCGAAAAAGTCATAGCCGAGCTCACGCGCAACACGCCGCCCGATGGCGGACTTGCCGACGCCCATAAATCCGACTAGGTACAGATTTGGCTTGGTTGACTGTCTGTTTTGATTCACTGCCTTGGGTTTTAAAAGAGCGCGCGCGCGGTGCGACACTATTTTCAATACATTTTCACTCAGCCTATACACTTGAAGGCATACCAATTCCAAGCATACTTACAAATTATATGGATAACAGCGTCATCGAAGTCAGTGTAAAAGGAGTCATGCCCACATCAAATGGATGTGCGGTTTTTTTGGGAAACGATGCCAAAACGTTTGTCATTTACATGGATCGCGCAATCGGCGAAGCGATTCAACGTGCTGTCAACGACGAACAAGCTGAGCGCCCAATGACCCACAATCTAATGATCACTCTGCTCGACGGTCTCGGCGCCGAAGTAGAGCGCGTCGTGGTCAACGATGTCAAAGATGGCACCTTCTTTGCCCGCCTCATCGTATCGATGGAAAATGAGATCGGCCACAAGATCGTCGAAGTCGACGCCCGCCCCAGCGACTCTATCGTACTCGCTCTGACCTGCGACAAGCCCTTGTATGCAGCCCAAAAAGTGTTCGACTCGGTCGACGACATGACCGAAATCCTAGCAAAGATCCTCAAAGAAGGTGAATAAGTCACGTGTTACTCGTTGCCAGCGGGATACCGTTCCGCTCGATAAGCAACTAACCACAAACACCGATCAACGATGCATCCTCTTCCAGAACCTTTAATTCCGGGCCAACCCTGGACGGCACTGGCGCCGATGCAGGACGTCACCAATTTGCCGTTTATGCAATTACTGGGTAAATACGGCGCGCCCGACCTGTTATTTACCGAATTTTTCCGCGTGCATTGCCATTCGCGGCTAGAGCAATCGATCATCGACTCGATCTGCGAGCATGGCACGGGGCGCCCCGTCTTTATTCAGTTGATCGGCGAAAGCCTGCCCGATCTGGAGCGCACGGTGCAGGAAATCGAAACAATGCAGCTCCCTGTAGCTGGCATCGATCTGAACATGGGTTGCCCCGCGCCGAAGGTATACAAGAAAAAAGTCGGCGGGGGACTGCTGCGCGATCCCGCTAAAATCGACGGAATCCTGGGCTGCTTACGCGCTGCGATCAAGGGGCGCTTCACGGTAAAGATGCGCATCGGCTTCGACGGCGACGAACATTTTGATACCATCCTCGATCTAGTCGAAAAACACGACGTCGACCTACTCAGCCTCCACGCCCGCACTGTCAAAGAAGCGTATCGCAGCGATGTGCACTACGAATATATCAAACGTGCCGCGGAGCGACTCACCTGCCCCGTCCTCGCCAATGGCAACGTGACTTCGGTGGCCAAAGGTCAATGGGTGCTAGATGAAACAAAAAGTGCGGGCCTGATGGTCGGCCGCTCCTGTATCCGTAACCCGTGGATCTTCCGCCAACTGCGTGAGCATTTCGCTGGGCAACCCATCTACCGGCCAAGCCTAGCCGATGTGCGCGATTACATCGAAGACCTGTTTATCGCGACGAGCCATCGACAGCGCCACGAACTGAGCCACATCAATCACATGAAGAAGTTCCTCAACTTCGTCGGCCTCGGCGTCGATGTGGACGGGCAATTCCTACATGATATGCGCCGCACACGCTGCAAGGACGACCTCGACCTCGTCTGCCAACAACACCTAATTGGCGGTGGCCGCGCCAACCGACTCTTTCCTGAAGAACCGATCAAAGGACTGATCGCTCGGCCTAATTGCGAAACGCCACAGGGCTGCCAACTCTAGAGCAGCATAGACCGCTCCCTTTCAATCGTCAGATCAGCCCGTTGGCGAGTCGTGCACACCCAAAAGTAAGCCACTATCGCCAAAATAACTTGACATCAAGCTATTAGAATCAAGCCACAGGCCCTCAGATTAAAGACGGAACAGTCGAAATCGTTTTTTCTTCTTCGAAAACCGAAGGAAATAAGTTGCACCGCCCAATCATCCTTGGCATCAAGGGAACTTCCACGTTTTTCGCCTCAATAACAACCTACAATTGATGAATATACACGAGTATCAGGCCAAACGCCTTCTTCAGGAATACGGAGTGCCCGTCCCGCGCGGTTACGCCGCCCAAACTGCCCTCGAAGTCGACACCGCACTCTCCCACCTCAGCGACGATGAAATGATCGTTGTTAAGGCCCAAATCCACGCAGGTGGCCGCGGCAAGGGCACCTTCACCGATGGCTACAAAGGTGGCGTTAAAGTGGTGAAAGGCCACGACGCAGCTCGCGACGCAGCCAGCCACATGCTGGATAACACGCTGGTCACGGCACAAACTGGCCCCGAAGGTCGCAAGGTGCAGACACTTTATTTCACAGAGGGTTGCGACATCGATCATGAGTATTACCTCGCGATCGTGCTCGATCGTGACACAGCTCAATCGATGATCATCGCCTCGACTGAAGGCGGCATCGACATCGAAGAAGTCGCCGAAAATACTCCGGAGAAATTGATCCGCGTGCCCGTCTCCTCGGCGTTGGGGCTTCGCAATCACCAGTGCCGCCAAGTGGCATTCGCACTCGGTTTCGAAGGCGATCAGATCAAGCAATTCGCGCGCATCTTAACAGGTGTTTACAACATGTTCTGGGAAAAGAATGCTATGATGGTCGAGATCAACCCATTGGTCACCGACAAGTCAGGCAACCTCAGCGCACTTGACGCAAAAGTCTCGTTCGACGACAACGCGGTCTTCCAACACCCTGAGATTCAGCAGCTGCGCGACCTCAACGAAGAAGACCCAAAGGAAATCGAAGCCTCGAAGCACAACCTCGCTTACATCGCGCTCGATGGAGACATCGCCTGCATGGTGAATGGCGCAGGTCTTGCGATGGCGACAATGGATATTATTCAAAGCTTTGGTGGTTCCCCGGCCAACTTCCTCGACGTCGGCGGAGGTGCCAACGAAGACCAAGTGACTGCGGCTTTCAAAATTATTCTGTCCGATCCAAACGTGAAGGGCATCCTAGTTAACATCTTCGGCGGCATCATGAAGTGCGACGTCATCGCTCGCGGCATTGTCGCAGCAGCGAAGAATGTCGACATCACCGTGCCACTCGTCGTGCGCCTCGAAGGCACTAACGTCGAAGCTGGTAAGAAAATCCTCCGCGAAAGCGGTGTCGCCCTGACTCCTGCTGACAATCTGGTGCAAGCTGCCGAGATCATCGTCGAGCAAGTCAAAGCCAACGGCTAATTCCTTTTAACGATCACATTTAAATATATTTCAAAATGAGCGTTCTTGTAAATAAAGACACACGTCTAGTCGTCCAAGGTTTGACCGGAAAGACCGGCACCTTCCACACACTTCAATGCCTCGAATACGGCACCAACGTCGTCGCCGGCGTCACTCCCGGTAAAGGTGGTCAACTGTGGGAAGGCAAAGTGCCCGTCTGCAACACGGTAGCCGAAGCGGTTAAAGACCACGATGCGAATGTATCCGTCATCTACGTCCCGCCCCTATTTGCGGCTGACTCGATCCTTGAAGCCATTGCGGCCGAAATCCCGCTCGTCATCTGCATCACCGAAGGTGTGCCAGTACGCGACATGGCTGAAGTGCGTAAAGCACTGGATGCAACAAACGGTAAGACTCGTTTGATCGGGCCCAACTGCCCAGGCATCATCACACCCGGCGAATGTAAGATCGGCATCATGCCGGGCTACATCCACAAGCCAGGTCGCGTCGGTGTGGTCTCTCGCTCCGGCACATTGACTTACGAAGCCGTTTACCAGCTCACACAGCGCGGCCACGGCCAATCGACTTGTATCGGTATCGGTGGTGACCCAATCAACGGCACCTCTCAGCTCGACGCAGTGCGCATGCTCAACGAAGACCCTGACACCGATGCGATCATCATGATCGGTGAAATCGGTGGCAGTGCCGAAGAAGAAGCCTGCGCTTACATCAAGGAGCACGTCACCAAACCAGTCGCTGGATTCATCGCAGGTGCCTCCGCACCGAAGGGCCGCACTATGGGCCACGCCGGTGCAATCGTTTCCGCAAACGGGTCCGGCACAGCCGAAGCCAAGTTTGCAGCCATGGAAGATGCCGGCGTCTCCATCGCCCGTAACCCATCAGAGATCGCCGACGCACTCCTAAGGATCTACAAAGGTTAGTTCCCTAAGTCACTGCACTTACTAAAACCGTCTGCCGCAGTAATGCTGCAGACGGTTTTTTGTTTATTTCGACAGCTCGAATTACCGCGCGATTCGGTACAAAATATCGATCAAGGTAGAAATTAAAACGAATTAATGTAACAAAAGTTAAAAAACGACGATCCCTTATAACTTAAGTACTGCCGATTCAATCCGCACCGCAAGCGTCTGACCTAACAACCCATCGGTCAAGCAGTTGCAATTGACACCCGCATTAAAAAAATCACTTAATAGAGTGTATCCCAACCCTTGCGACTTTTAGTCGACAGAAACAACCGCATCATTCCCATGTCTCCACATATCTACAGATACATCGCTGGGTGCGCAGCCATTTTAGCTTCCACCTTTGCGCCCACAGCCTCTGCTAGAATTTTCACTGGCATTGAGGGTAAGACCATTGATGCCGAACTGATCGCCATGGCAGGGGATCAAGTGACCATACGTCGCAACGATAGCCGCAAGCAATTCACCCTCTCGCTCAACAAATTCTCAGTCAAAGACCGCAACTACATCTTAAATCAAAAGAAGGCAGGATTACTCAACACAACCTCCTACAGCGCCGCGAATCAGCCGGATATCGCACCCGTATCCAAGGTACAGCACCACTTCTACGCGAGTGAACGAATCGACAACTTGCTCGCCGAGCATTGGCAAAAAAAGGGTGTCACCCCCGCTCCCATTCTTGACGATGCCACTTACCTACGCCGCGCCTATCTGAAAATCATTGGCCGCATCCCCAGCTACGCCGAAGCAGTTCATTTCCTCAACAATCCGAACCCCAGCAAACGCTCAGAGCTGGTCGACAAGCTCTTAGACTCTCCAGGTTACGTCAGTCACAACTTCAATCTCTGGGCCGATGTACTACGAGCCAAGACGACAGATCGAGAAGGCAGTCGCTATGGTGGAATTTACTATATCCCGTGGCTCAAAGACCAAGTTCGCCGCAATGTCGCCTACGACGATTTCGTCAAATCACTCCTGACCGCGGAGGGCTACCCTTGGGATAATCCGGCTGTCGCCTACTACCTTCGGGACTTCGGCATGCCACTCGACAACATGTCAATGACCGCACAGGTCTTCCTGGGTACGCAGATGCAATGTGCACAATGCCATGACCATCCGACAGATGTGTGGAGCCAAAAAGACTTTTACGAACTTGCCGCCTACACCTACGGCCTGAAAACCGGCGTTAACATTAACCTAGATGACCCCAAACTCAAAGAAGTCAGTCAACGGCTCAAGAAAGAAACCAGACGAACAAACAATGGAAAAATCCCTAGCTACCAAACACCCAGCCCAGTGAGTGCTGGGCGTGAGTTTTTCGACCCGCTTCGATGGGGAGTTATTCATTCAAAGCGCGCCCTCAAACTACCGCATGATTACCAATACGACGACGCTCTGCCCAAAGATGTAGTAGCCCCTAAAGTCCCCTACGGCAGACAGACCGGCGCCGATCTTCATGATTCGGCAGGACGTGTCGAAAGCTACGCTGAGTGGATGACTTCGCAAAACAACGAGCGCTTCACGCTTGTAATCGCCAACCGCATGTGGAAACACGCCATGGGCAGAGGGCTCATTGAGCCGCTGGACGAGCTTACCGAGGACTCCGAAGCCGATGCTCCGGAGCTAATGAAATACCTTGAATCCGTAATGATCGGTCTCGATTACGATCTAAAGCAATACTTACGCATACTCTACAATACCGAATACTTTCAGCGCCAAGCAGTGATCGATAACCCCGATCTATCCGACGATTATCACCTCGAAGGCCCACTCTTTCAACGCATGAGTTCTGAGCAAATCTGGGATTCAATCGCAACCTTGATGACGCCCGACATCGATCTGCTACTCAAGCCCAGCTACACTGCCAATAACAATGGCATCCGCTACCAAACGGGGAAAAAGCCTGCAGCTGCAGTCTACGCAGAAGAATGGTCTGCCCAAAAGCTAGCCACTCACATTATCAAAATGACGGATGTCTATACTGAGTATAACCTCGCGCGCTCAGAATTCACAAAAATAAACAAGGAGCCCGATCTGCGTAATACGCCCGAGCACATAGCAGCACGTCGCAAGGTAAGAAAAGCCCGCTCAGCGTGGAACTTAGTACTCAATCCCGAACTAGATGAACAGGCCTACGGCGAAGCACCGATGATGGGCATGACCCCAATGATGGCGGACTTCCCCGCGGTCAATCTCGCTGCCAATAGTGGTCAGCGCAACGAAGCAGACGAAAAGTGGATCAAGAATATCCGCCGCGCCTCCGAACTAGAATCGCCCCAGCGCAACGGACACCTACTTGAAGTCTTCGGCCAGTCAGACCGCATGCTCATCGAAAATAGCGACAGTGGCAGTAACGTGCTTCAAGCACTGTTCCTGATGAACTCTAGTCAGACAAACTGGCTATTGGCCCAACACTCAGCCCCAGTAATGGAAGCGCGGCTAGCAAAGTCTCCCGAAGAAAAAATCAAAACACTTTATCTTGGTTTCCTCGCACGCGAGCCATCTGCAGATGAACTCGAAAGATTACTTCCCGACTTTAAAAAACACCCAGAAAAAGCGCGCCAGCGTATTATCTGGGCCATGCTCAATACGCAGCAATTTCTATTCATCCAATAACGACGAGAGGGCCACACAATCATGTATGACGAACTAAATAAAATGGATGAACTCTCACGCCGTAAATTCATGCAATACTCGGCTAAGGCGCTGCTCGGCGTAGGCCTATCAGCAACCACGACCCCTCTTTGGGCCACGCAAACAGTCAAGAAGCCAACCGCGCGCAATGTTATCTATATTTACCTAAGTGGAGGCATGAGCCACATCGACACCTTCGACCCAAAGCCCAACTGGAAAGAGCAAGGCCCCGTCGGCACGATTGATACCAATGTCGCTGGCATCCAGATCTCGCAATACTTGCCCAGCCTTGCCAAACGCATGGATAAGTTAGCGATCATCCGCTCCATGTATTCCAATCAAGGAGCGCATGAACCAGGCACTTACTTCATGCATACCAGCTACGAACAGCGTGGCTCCATTAAGCATCCCGGCCTCGGCGCGTGGCTCAATAATATGTCCGGCAAAACCAACTCCACCCTGCCGGGAAATATCCGCATCGGCGGCAGTAATAATGCACCCGGCGGCGCAGGCTTCCTCGACTCAAAATACGAACCACTTCACCTCGGCACACCAGACGCAGGCCTGCCCCATATTCATCGCCATCAAAGTATCGACGAAGCCGAGATGCGCGAGCGCCTCGAACTCGCCCAAATGATGGACCTCTCTTTCCACAAGAAATACCCAACTAAACAAGTGCGCGCCTACAGCGATGTTTACGATGAAGCGATCAAACTGATGAACAGCAAAGACCTTGCTGCCTTCGACCTCAGTAAAGAACCGAAATTAACCCGCGATATATACGGGGATTCGCGTTTTGGTAAGAGTTGCCTACTAGCACGCCGCCTAGTCGAACATGGCGTGCGTTTTGTCGAGCTCACGCTCGGCGGCTGGGATACACACAACGATAATCACGACAACCTCGTCAACCTGACCAATCCACTCGATCAATCCGTCGCCGCACTGCTAGACGACCTGCACTACCGCGGCCTGCTCGACGAGACGCTCGTCGTTATCGGGACAGAATTTGGGCGCTCCCCTGAGATCAACAGCAATGCCGGGCGCAACCACCACCCTGCCGCATTCACCTGTGTGCTGGCTGGCGGCGGCGTCAAAGGTGGACAAGTCTATGGCTCAACCGATGCAGGTGGACACTCCGTCGCCGACAATGGTGTAACGGTTCCCGACTTCAATGCGACCATCGCCTACGCACTCGGACTTCCGATTGATAAAGTCGTGCACTCCCCCAGCGGCCGCCCCTTTCATATCGCAGACAAAGGCCGCCCGATCACGGCACTTTTTTAGCAGGACTCAGCACTGAGTTCCGCTCGCGATTCCTAATTTATTATTTTACTCCATGCCCGAATCCCTGCTTCCATTTGGCCCCTTTCATCTGGTGCTGCTGCACTTACCAATTGGTGTCCTCGCCGCTATTTGGTTTGTCGACGTCTTACTCGGCAACAGCTCCGACAAGGGCAAGAATAAGACGGTTGGCTTACTACAGCTCTTTTTATTGCTCTCATCTGGACTCACGATTGCGCTCGGCCTCGCCTACGAAGACTTTGGCAGCTATGGCAACGAAATCGAAGCGCACAAGTTCTGGGGGCTGGTATTTGGCGGCTGCGTTCTTCTGACCTACCTACTCTATTGGACGCATCGCCGAGTCGGTCGGCGCAGCTCAAAATGGCTCTATTTGTTGTCACTCACAGCAGCCACGATCTCCATGGTCATCACCGGGCACCAGGGAGCCGAACTCATCCATGGTAAAGCCTTTCTCTCTAAACCGTTTAAGGCAGACAAACGCCGAGCCCAAGTGGACCCAGTAGAGCCCACGTCAGCATTGGGGCCAAGTAATCCAAGCAGTCGTGGCACTCCACAACCACTAATAGTCAAAGCGTCAGCCAGCGTCAGACCTAGAACCTCCAAATCGACCAACCCAGTCGCCACAAGCGGAGCAATCGTGATACATGAGAACGCGATCGACGACGCCCAAGATGCAGATATCGATCCGATGGCGATGACCGCCTCGGCCGCAGTCCTACCCACTGCCGATCCCCGGGTCGCTCACTTCGAAGCAGCGCAATCGATCTTCAAACGCCATTGCTACAACTGCCACGGTGCCATCAAACAAAAAGGCGGCTATCGACTCGATACCAAACAATCGATCTATTTGAGCGGCAAAAGCGACCTACCAGCTATCGTCCCCGGCAATGCAGAAAAGAGTGAGCTCATGTATCGCATGCGACTTCCGCGCGACGATGATGATACGATGCCACCCGAACAAAAAAACGCCGTCTCGGCAGCAGACATCGAGAGCGTGCGCCAATGGATCGAGGCCGGCGCCTACTGGCCGGACGAAGCGATACTCAGTGCCGCAGCCAACGACTACGTCAAACCCGGCGACGCCGACACCGACCAATTGATCGAGCAAATCAGTCGCACTGGAGTAAAGGCCGAATACAACGCATGGGGCGACGAAAGCATACGCATCGACCTCGGCGTGGTCGATCCCAGCCAAATCGATCAAGCGATCAAACAGCTCAACGACTTCAGTAACAAACTCACATGGCTTGACTGCAGCGAATTATCACTCACCTCAGGCTTCTTCAAACATCTACAGCAATGCATTAAACTGCAACGCCTACATTTGAACGGTACCGACGTAACCGACAAGCAACTAGGCGCACTAAGCCAACTTGCCGAACTCAGCTACTTAAACCTCTACAATACCCAGATCAGCGACGCAGGGCTCGACGCACTCCACGCTTCTATGAGCTTACGCAAAATATTCCTCAGCCGGACGCAAGTCACGCCCGCAGGAATCAACCAATTAAAGAAGGCCCTGCCAAATCTAGAAGTCGTGCATCAGTAACGTTAGCGCACGTGCTTTCGATCAGTAGCGAGAAGATAATTACAGCTCACTAAGATTTCGCCAAGGCATTGCTGTCAGTCAGGGCATTCATTTTTGCAGTCAATGCCGACTCAATCGCAGCCGGAGCCCCGAGATTCTCTGCAATACAGTTTACAATCGCACTGCCGACGACGACGCCGTCAGCTGCCTGCGCGACTGTATTAACATGATCAGCATTGGAAATACCGAAGCCTACCACGACTGGCAGATCGGTGAACTGCTTAATCACATCAACGCGTGCCTTAATGCCATCCGACATCGCAGCTTGCTCACCGGTCACACCTTCTCGCGATACGTAATAGACAAATCCAGTAGCCGCCTGACAAATCGTTTCCAAGCGCGAGTCAGGAGTGGTTGGTGCGACGATAAATACGGTTTGCAGCCCATGCTTCTCGCAGGCTGCTAGATGTTCGCCAGCTTCTTCCGGGGGTAGATCTAAAGTGAGTATGCCATCGACACCCGCAGCTTTTGCCTGCTTGGCATACGCCTCACTGCCCCAAGCGAAGACCAAGTTGTAATAAGTGTAAAAAACAATCGGCACCTCGCTAAAGGCACGTACCGCTTTGACTAACTCCAGTACACGACAGCTGGTGCTGCCACTTTCAAGTGCACGTTGCGCGGCCAATTGATTCGTCGATCCATCCGCGAGCGGATCCGAAAACGGCACGCCCAACTCTAGGACATCGACGCCTGCATCAATCACCGCACGACATGCCTTAACGGATGTTTCAAAGTCAGGGTCGCCAGCACACAGATAGCCGATAAAGGCGGCGCGATTTTCGGCACGGGCAGTGGCAAAGGCTTTTTCGATACGAGACATTTTGAGTATAAAATTAAAAAGTGTGAAAGTCTATAGCGACAAAGGTTTAAGCGACCACACCGAGCCTCGTCAAGTAACCAGAGAACATTCGCACCTTGCCACTCTCCGAGATTCGCACAGCGAAGCCCTTAACTATTACGCACCAGTGCTTTTTCGATCAGCGGCAACATCTCGCCGCGTCGGAAAAGTGTGACCTGCCCGGTGCTGCCCGAAACGACAACACACAGACAATCTTCGACCTGAGTGATTGACGCAGCCGCGGCGTGACGACTACCCAACCCACTGGGCAGATTATGGGTATAGTCTGGTGCATGAATCAGTGAGCCTGCGGAAATTAATACCCCATCGCCACGAATAATAAATGCACCATCAATCGAAGAAAGCTCTTTAACGGTTTCATCCATGAATGGATTCAGGATGTTTCGATCCTCATCCTTATAGCCATAGAACGGATTCAAGATAAGCGGCTTGGTATATTCAATGATTTTATCTGATTTGCCCAATACAAACAAGCAACCGACAGGATGCCCTTCACGACCTTCAACAGCCAGCTCCGTAGCAATGGCGAGCACGCGCTCGACCACCTCAGCCTTGACTCCCGTTGGCAGCATATCGGACTTCTGCATCAGCATAGTCTGAAATTCACGCTCCACATCGACCACCGTAATACTGTCGAATTGATTACTTTGCGGCAACCCACCCACACAGCAGAGACGCTCAGTACTCGAAAAGATACCGCGTGTTAGCCCAATCAACACCGCACTGCGTAACTGAGAAAAGCGATGATTACTATACGAACGAATCGGCAAAATCGCATCAATATCTTTACGCTCTGTCACTGAATCTGATGTACCATGTGCAATCAGTACTGTTTTAAACCCCTTAAACATTCGCCCTACCTCGACCCCGCCACCAAACGTATCACCAAAAACCAAAACAGAAGTGCAGTTCGCGCCTTTCGCGATCTTTGCCGCCTCCTTAAGGATTAAATTATTAAACCGATCATGGCGGCGGCGCGGCTTGACTCCATCCCCGCCGAATACCGACTTCAGTTCACTGCGAAATTCTGGCAACGAATCGGCTGCCGCCAAGCGCTCCATGTGCGAATTATCCTGAAACACACGAGCCAGCGACGCTAAGCTATACAAATAACTACGCGCATTTTCAGATGCGAGTAACAGAAAGACGTAGCGGATGCCTTGGTATTCAGTTTGCCCATCATAGCGCAAACCATTCGGACAACGTCCCACGGCGATCATATAGTTGCGCTTCATCGGCACTCGCGCATGGGGCAAACACACACCGCTGCCCAAATAAGTTGTCATCTGCTTCTCCCGATCCAGCAAGTCCCTAAGCAGCCCCTTTTTGGTCAGCTTCCTGTCCTTCGATAAATCGCAAACGTTGAGCAATTCCGACAACGCACCCTTGAAGTCGGTACTCTCGAGATCGATCACACGATTTTGAGCGATATAGCGGTCAATACGCATAAATTATATGTGAAACCTGGGCGTCTATGGTCAAAGGGTTTGAATTAATAACAAAATAAATAACAGCCGCGCAACAACCCGAAGGCCTAGGCCGCGCAACAAAACAAGAACACTGCGAATAGGCCAAGCCTGGCCAGCTTACTGATCCCACTCAATCGCACCCTTCTTCAGCTCGTAGAAAAGTCCGAGAACCATCACAAAAAGGAAAAAGAAAATCGGCAACAAAATTGGCAAGTTAACAGCAAGGAACTCACGAAAGACTAGCACCCACGGCATCAGGAAGATGACTTCAATATCGAACAAGATAAAAAGCATCGCCGTAACATAGAACTTCACCGCAAAGCGCGCATGGCCTGACCCTTCAGCCAACATGCCACACTCGTAAGGCGTGTCCTTAAGGCCGACCGAAGTGCCGCGCTGGCCAAAAATGTGCGACGCTATCAGAACGACCGCACCGATACTGGCTGCGATGGTAAATTGAATAAGAATCGGATAATAGTCCGCGATCTGCATAAAAAGAAAAAAAGGGCGCTTTTCGCCTCAGTTCAAGGTGTTTCTTCGCACATTGGTAATTATTCTAGCTCGGAGCCCCGAGTCGACAGGACTTCATCGTCCTTCTCTGAAAATGATTGATCGTTCTTTGCCGGCATAACCAAGGCCAAACGCTGCAAACGAATCCGCGATTTCTCAAACACCCCCAAGCCAAGACTGGCGGCAAAGGGCAACTGACGCGGCAGCGGCGAAATCTCTGGAAACCCATCCAACAGCCGATGCTCATTGATCTTATCACACAACAAGCGATCAATTGCGACTGGATCCGAGCTCATCCATAACAACGGCTCCGATCGAGTGTAGCGTGATTTAAAACGCGGACCTCCAATATACTGATAGCGATCAAGCGATATAAAGTGCAGTACCATTCGCTCATGCAGCTCCGGAATCGCAGCGATCTCTGCAACGGCGGACGAAGCAGTCGCCTCATTGCCAAGAAAGCGCTGACTGTTACTTACATTCCACAGGGTCGCATTCGCCAAGGCACCATCGACGCCCAGTGCAGTATCATCCACCCCGACCACCAAATTCAGCCAAAAATCCACCTCAAACAAGAGCGGCGCGGCCAGAAAACTTTTACGCTCTTTCGCACCTGCCTTCAGCGCACGACTGCCGCGCCCCAGCCCACCGAACAACTGCGGCTCCTGATTTAAGCTCGGCGGCAGCGGACTATCATAAAACCAATCCAGATCATAATACTGCTCACTATCGAGCGCATACACTGGGCAACCCTCGAAATCGTCCAGATCCGAACTGATCGGAGGCATGATACCAGCCTGACGCAACTGATGCGCTGAATAGTCCACAATCAAGATCGAGTCGCGCGCAAAGCCACGTGCCTCCAACGTCTCGATCACTGCTCGAAGCAAAGGCAACGGCGTACTCAAACCGCGACCACTGCGTGTGTTTACTTTAATGCCCACCTTACCCCGCTCCATAGGGACCAATGAAGTGCCCACCCTAGCTTCGTACGCCTCAACCAGAGCCGACACTTCGGAGTAATAACGTTCTTCCTCGATCAGCCGCACCTCCCACACCAAGCCGAGTGGCCCAGGCGGCGGCAAGTTTGCCTGCGCACTCAGCAACGACGGCACTAATAAACCACCCAAGAGAACCAACGCCGCGCAAATCCAGCGAAACAGCATTAAATCATGGCACAACCCCCGCCTATCCACTTGACACCCAAACGAGGGAAACGAAAGTGACGGTAACACTGTGGTCTTATTTCCAGTAATACACACCCTTCGCAACAAATTGCTGCTTATGCTAAAAGCAAACACCAAAAAAGTAATCTCTATTTTAATCCCTCTGACGCTCGCGGTTTTAGCAGGTTGGAGCGGGCCTAAAGAAAAGAGAGCCAACAGCCTCAATGAGGCCGCACAGCAAAGCGCTGCTGGAGACCAGACCGCGGCACTCGCCACACTCGAAACACTCTCTCAAGTATACCCCAATGACCCAGAGATCCTTCAAGAGATTGGCGTCATACACCAAGAGCTTGGCAATACCCCCGAAGCCGCCTTTTACCTCAGTGCCGCTCATGCTCTGGTACCGGACGACGTAGAACTCCTTTACCAGGCCTACCGCGCGCAAGAAAATGCGAACCTACGCGCCACCGCTCACGATCTACTCGAAACGCTCACTGCAGTGGAACCTGACGCCCTCAACACCGAACTGTGGCTACGTCTAGGCGAATTCCGCGCACAAGCGCAGCAGACTCAGCCTGCCCTCGACGCTTACTTAAAAGGCGTCGATCCAGAAAACAGCATACCCTCAGCAGAAACTGCAGTCGCAATCGGTACACTTTTTAAGCAACTCGACAACCTACCCCAAGCCGAACATTGGCTAAACATCGCCGCCAACAGCGACGACCCCAACGCCCTTCCCGCACTCTTCGGCCTTCTTGATATTTACCTTCAACACGAAAACTGGACCGCCGCCGAAGCAGCCATCACGCAACTCGACAAACAATTCCCAGGTGCTATCGATGCCAGCGAATGGGCAATCGCCCGCGGCGAACTCACACGTTGGCGCAATGCTCAAGAAGCCATGCAAGCAGAACTGACTGAAGCCAAAGTCGCTAAAGAAGCAACTGCCAAGCCAGTAACCGACAACTCAACAGCAGCTCCGGACCCAACCATCATTGACGCGAGCGAGGCCACATCTGGAAAGGCACAAGTCATCGCAGACATGGAGCACGCCGAAGCCATGGCCAACACACCTGCCTTAGAGGCCGAACCTGCGCTTACCCACGACCAACAGAGCGAAAGCACCGCCACACTCGCACCGCGCAGCTTGGAACAGCTGCTAGCAGATGCCGAAAGCGCATCCATGGAGCACGACTACAAGCAAGCCATCCAGCTCTACTGGCAAGCACTCGGCCGTGCCAACGACCGCGCCGACATCTGGAATCAACTCTCGCTGGCCTACCGACTCGACGGACAAGCTAAAAATGCCGAAACTACCGCACTTGAGGCCACACGACTTGCCCCTCAAAAGATCGACTATGTCCTAGACTATCTACGCGTGGTTCAGCGCACAAAAAAGCCAGAAAAATTCCTCGCCGAATTGGAGTCCGCCTACGACCGCTTTCCCCGCAGCCCCGAAATCGCCCTCTCACTCGCCCGTGGCTATGAGCGAATCGATGGGAACAATTCCTTCGCAATCGTACTCTACGAAAGATTCATACAGCTCGCACCCAATCACCCACTTCGCACCGAGGCTGAAACCTCAATCAACCGACTCCGCTGAGCCTCAAACAAGACATCTTCAGCACCACCCGCTTCCTACAATATATAATACGTGGCCCGCATAGCGCAAAAATCAGTCGAAACAATCAAACACCAGGTGAATTTGGTGGATCTCGTGTCTCCCTACGTCGAACTCAAACGAGCTGGTAGTTCATGGAAAGGTCTCAGCCCGTTTACGCAGGAGAAGACCCCGTCGTTTTACGTCCACCCCGACCGCGGCTTCTACAAATGCTTCAGCACTGGTGAAGGCGGCGACTGCTTCACCTTTATCATGAAGGTCGAAAACCTCGAATTCCCTGAAGCAATCGAGTTCATTGCCAAGAAGTTTAACATCACACTCGAATACGAAGCTGGCGGCCCATCCCGCGAAGAAATGTCGCTGCGCAAGCAGATCTTCGAAATTCATGAACTCGCCACGACTTGGTTTCACCAGCAATTTATTGAGTCCGAAGAAGCCGCACCCGTGCGCACATATTGGCAAGATCAACGCGGCTTTACGATCGAGACTGCAGATGAAGTCAAGATCGGCTATGCACCCGTCGCGCGTAATGCACTCGCGCTCTACTTTAAGGAGCGTGGCATCCCCGCCGCCACGATGCGACAAAGCGGATTGTTCTTTGCCCGCGACAACGAAAACTTTCACGACAATTTCAAATCACGCTTCCGCGGCCGACTCATGGTGCCGATTCGCGATGTGCAAGGGCGCGTCGTCGCCTTTACCGCGCGTCAACTAGAGCAAACCCCAGCAGACGATCCAGCCCGAGAAGCCAAATACGTCAACTCCCCCGAAACGCAGATCTTCCACAAAGGCCGCATCCTATTTGGCATGGATCACGCCCGCACGCATCTTAAAGAAGGCGGCAGCTTCCTTCTCGTTGAAGGTCAACTCGACGCTATCCGCTGCTGGTCCGTCGGCCTGCACACCGCGGTCGCCCCACAGGGCACCGCAATCACCGACGATCAACTCCATCTGATGCGACGCTATCAGCCCAATACCGTCGAATGTTTGTTAGACGGCGACAAAGCAGGCCGCAAAGCGGCCCTACGCGCCCTTCCACTAGCCTTCAAGGCCGGCCTCGAGTTTCGCTACCTATTGCTACCGGAAAAAGCCGACCCCGACGACTTACTACGTCAGCACGGCGCCGCCGCACTCGAACCGCTCCGCGCAAACTCAAAAAGTGCCATCGAGCTGGCCATCTCTGAAAGCCTCCCCGAAGACCGCGCCCCCAGCACCAACGAGAAAACCACTGCCCTGCGCAACGTCTTCGATCTATTACAGCACGTCCCTTCCGAGGTTGCCCGCGAAGATTATATACAGACCGCCTCAAAGCTTCTAAATGTCGATTCACACGCCGCACTGGTTGATTTCAAAAAATCCCCAACGCCACAGGCGTACAACTCAGGTCAGAATCAGCAAAAACCCAACAAAAAAGTCAGTACAGACACACTATTGACAGACGGGACATGGGAGCTACTTTGGCTCGTTCTACACTTTCCCGAACACAGCGCAGCAATCTCAGAAATAATTGATTACGATTGGATTAATAGCACATCGCCAGCCGGCCGTCTCCTCAAACGCATTCTCGCCGAACTGCGCGAAGGATTGATTGAAAATACTTCAAATATCGAAATACTCATCGACACGATTGAAGACCGCCAACTAATGGCCGACCTTCAATCTAGAGATTTAGGCGTTGAAGCCGACTTAGCCGAGTATCAAATCAACAAATACCTTAACTTCCTCTACAATAACCACTTAAAAATCCGACTTAATAGTTTAAGGCAACAAGTAGCCAATGCATCGCCCGAAGATCAACTAGGCCTGATGCGCAAGGTCAAAACCGCTAGCAACGAACTTGCCGCACCGCACCAGCTCAAAATTTAAATTAAGTCGTTCTCTTTCCAAGTAATCACACCACATTATGTCCGCAGCGAAAAAAACCACCGCAAAAAAAACAGTGACCAAGAAAGCCGCCGCAAAAAAGGCGCCAGCCAAAAAAGTCGCAAAGAATAAGGCACCTGCTAAAAAAGCACCAGCCAAGAAAGTCGCTGCGAAAAAAGCGCCAGCCAAGAAAGTCGCTGCGAAAAAAGCGCCAGCCAAGAAAGTCATAGCAAAAAAGGCGCCAGCCAAGAAAGTCATAGCAAAAAAGGCGCCGGCCAAGAAAGTCATAGCAAAAAAGGCGCCGGCCAAGAAAGTCGCCGCGAAAAAAGCGCCGGCCAAGAAAGTCGCCGCGAAAAAAGCGCCGGCCAAGAAAGTCGCCGCGAAAAAAGCGCCAGCCAAGAAAGTCGCCGTGAAAAAGGCGCCAGCCAAGAAAGTCGCAGCAAAGAAGGTTACGGTTAAGAAAACTCCCGCAAAGAAGGTTACAGCAAAAAAAACTCCGACTAACAAAACCACCAGTAAAAAGATAGTCACAGCAGAAGAAATTAAGAGAGAGATCGAAAAAGCTGTCCCTAAAAAGCGCAAACTCTCCGCGAAAGCACAGGAAAAGCTGAATGAGCGTATCCGCAACCTGATTCGACTTTCCAAAGAGCAGAGCTTTCTAACCTACAAGGATATTAACGAAGCTTTGCCTGATAGCGTCAGCAACCCTGACGAAATCGAAAACATCATTTCAATTCTTCAAAATCTCGAAGTCGAGATCCTCGACGACACCGAAGTCGAAGCCTTCAAGGCCCGACAAGAAGAGACTGAAGAGAAAGAAGTCCGCACCTCTCAAAACGACATCCTCGACGATCCTGTTCGGATGTATCTCAAGCAAATGGGCCAAGTGCCATTGCTGACCCGCGAAGAAGAAGTCGCCATCTCGAAGCGTATTGAGAAAGCCGAACTGCGCGCCCAAGATGCTCTCTTTTCCACAGCGCTGACGCGCGAGTTCCAAAACAACATCGTCCAGAAACTCCTCAATCGCGAAGAGCGCTTTGACCGGGTCGTGCTCGACAAAAAGATCGAGAGTCGAGAAATCTATTTCAACAGCCTACCAAAGCTGCTCGAACAAGCACACAAAGTAGGCGAGCGCATTTACGCTGCGTGGGATAGCCAACTAAAAGCAGCCAAGGAAGGTAACGGCCCAAACGAGAAGCGCTCGCGCACTCGCATGAAAAAATATGAGACGGAGCTACGCCTCGTGCTACGTAAATACTGTCTTAAGCTCAAGGTGTTTGAAGACTTCCTAAGTAATTTGACTCCAGTTTATCGCGAAATTTCCGACCTTTACGACGATCTCGAATCTGCCGGTAAAGTTGCCACCCGCCGTAAGAAGAAGGTCGACGTTAAAGCCATCAAAAAACGCCTAGGTGAGCTTACACTTGAGTTCAAAATGGATGCGCGTGAATTCATGGAGATTATCCGCGAAGTGCGTGTAGGCATGCGTCAAGCGCACAAAGCCAAGACTGAAATGGTCGAAGCTAACCTCCGTCTCGTCATCTCGATCGCTAAGAAATACACCAATCGTGGCCTTTCCTTCCTCGACTTGATTCAAGAAGGTAACATGGGCCTAATGAAAGCGGTTGAGAAATTCGAATACCGTCGAGGCTACAAATTCTCGACTTATGCAACATGGTGGATTCGCCAAGCGATCACCCGCTCCATTGCTGATCAAGCCCGCACTATCCGTATTCCGGTGCACATGATCGAGACCTTAAATAAGGTCATGCAGGTGCAGAAGCAACTCCTCCAAGAGCTAGGTCACGAACCCACCGCCGAAGAGGTCGCTGACGAAATGAACCTTCCGATCGAACGTGTGCAGTCTATCATGAAGATGGCACAACAACCGATTTCCCTGCAAAGCCCAGTGGGTGACTCCGACGACACCAACTTTGGTGACTTCATCGAAGATAAAGGAGCCGAGAATCCTTACGATATGACAGCGTATAGTCTTTTACGCGAAAAAATCACCGACGTCCTCGATAGCTTGACTGAACGGGAGCGCAAGGTGCTCTCACTACGCTTCGGTCTCGCCGATGGCTACTCACGAACACTCGAAGAGGTTGGCCGCCAGTTTAAGGTGACCCGTGAGCGTATTCGACAGATCGAAGCCAAAGCGCTGCGTAAGATGCGCCACCCGACCCGTATTCGCCAGCTCCATGGCTTCTTTGAGGGCGACATCAATCTTGAAAAACCAGGCATGGACAGTCTCAAGCGAGAGAACGCAAAAAAATAAATAACCAATTCAACTCGCTCTACTTTTATTACCCTTTCCGAAAAAACATATGCATTTAAATTATTTAGCTCTAGCCGCCTTCAGTTCTGCGCTTGCATTTATCCTGGTAGGATGTGCGAGCCCAGATGGAGTCCGCATCACTGAAGGTGAGAAACGCGAAACCGCGCTCATAATCACTGACAAAGAACCAATGATCGTGCACATCGATCTATTCGAGCGGATTGCGACTATCCGTAATGGCATGGATCTGGGCAATGAGTTCCTCATCACCTCCAGCCATGCAGGTATCGAAACTGCGGTGCTTAAAGCACGTCCCATTAGTTTAAGTGAATCACTGACAACAGCCGACATTCTCGAAGGGAAGCCAAGAATCAACAATACAGTCGAAACGGCTGACAGCGCTCGAAACACGGAGCTAGCAAAAATCTATAGTAATTTCGACCAAGACAACTAACATATACAGGTAACCAATGAACATTCAACTCCTCGCATTCATACAGAATCTCCGGGCTCCCGAACTGATTCTGATTTTCTTAGTCGTCCTACTTCTTTTCGGAGCAAAACGTCTACCCGAGCTCTTCAAGTCTTTCGGGAAATCAATTAAAGAATTCAAGAAAGCGACATCTGACATCGAAAATGATGTTCGCAATGCGATGGATGCCGAAGATGAATCAACGCATAGTCCACATACAGAAAGCAAACAAGTCGAAGCCAGCGCCCCTGTAACCGAAGCTTCAAAGAACGAGGACGCCGAGACTAAAAAAGAAGACGCATAACCACTACATACTTTAGTAATCGAAAAATCGCATCACTTTTGATGGCTTTTTCATCCATATTTTTACGCTCCCGAATCTGCCCATTATCCCCTATATGCTGCGTTTACTTAGTTATCTAGGTCCCCTTTCTCTTCTGCCACTGCTAGTCAGCACCCTCCATGCCAGTGAGGAGAGTCTGGACCACAGGATCAACAACGCTGTCGCCCCTTGGACTGAGAAGATCTTTGAAATCATCTTTTTCAAACCATTCACCTTCGCTGGGCAAGAGATCCCGTTCATCCTCATCTGGCTCGCGGGTACCGCGCTCTTTTTGACAATTTACTTCAAATTCATCAATTTTAGGTTTCTCGGCTTAGCGCTACGTACGGTTTCAGGCAAATACTCAAAACCGTCCGATCCTGGTGAAATTACTCATTTCCAAGCACTCACAGCGGCGCTCTCAGCCACAGTCGGATTGGGCAACATTGCGGGCGTAGCGATTGCGATCTCTAGAGGAGGCCCTGGAGCAGCATTTTGGATGGTAGTGATTGGCCTAGTGGGCATGACGACAAAATTTGCCGAGTGCACATTGGGGGTCCGCTATCGTGATATTGATGCAAATGGCACAGTCAGCGGCGGCGCGATGAAATACTTAAAGAAGGGTTTGGCCGAACGCGGCAAAGCAATGGGAGCTGTAGGCTCAGTGCTCGCAGTCATATTTGCGATCTTATGCGTGGGTGCATCTCTCGGCGGGGGGAACATGTTCCAAATCAATCAAGTATGCGCACAATTTGTTGAGATCAGCGGCGGCAGTGAGAGTATATTAGCCGAACGCCACTGGATTCTTGGAGTGGTCATCGCCATCTTAGTTGGCGTGGTGATTATTGGCGGCATTACTCGTATCGCTAGTGTCACATCCAAACTCGTTCCCTTAATGTGTATGATCTACATTTTTGGTGCAGTGCTCGTTTTATTCACTCACTTTGCCGAGATCCCACAGGCGATTGCATTAATAGTGAGTCAAGCCTTCACTCCAGATGCGTACGTGGGGGGGCTGATTGGAGCCATGCTGGTCGGCATTCAGCGCGGCACTTTCTCAAATGAAGCGGGGATCGGATCGGCCCCGATTGCACACGCCGCAGTCAAGACTAGCAAACCCGCGAGTGAAGGAATCGTCGCATTACTAGAGCCCTTAATCGATACTGTCGTGGTTTGTTCGCTCACCGCCCTAGTGATTGTCATCACGGGTAATTACGGGGAAGCGCTGGGGAGTACTGGCAATGGCATTGCGATCACCTCGCAAGCCTTTGGATCCGTCATTACATGGTTCCCCTATGTGCTGTTTGTCGCAGTCACACTATTCGCCTTTTCGACCATGATCTCGTGGTCCTATTATGGGCAACAAGCATGGGCGAGCCTGCTTGGAAACAGTCAGATAATGAAGATTTCTTACCAACTCCTTTTTTGCCTCTGCATCGTGCTCGGCGCGTCGATGTCGCTTGGAGCCGTCACAGATTTCTCAGACGGAATGCTTTTGGGTATGTGCTTTCCGAACCTAATCGGAGTCTATCTACTTCTCCCTGTGGTTAAAAAAGAATTGCTCTCCTTCCGTAAGCATGCCGCCGAAATTGACAGCGCTACTCGACCTGTAAAATAAGCCCCTTTAAGATATTTCCTGCAGGGAAATTAAGGAGCGTCGGGAAGTCAAACGGTTGCCCCGTCCGAGCGAAGATTCGACCTTCGCGGCCCACTTCTGCAGCCGCATTCGATACCACCCGCTCGAAAGCTTCCAGTGTAATCGACTCTGACCGGCAATAAGTCGCCAACACGCCGCCTGCAGGTAAGCAACGGAATGCGCTGACGTGCAGCTGCTTCAAGGCATCAAGATCTGCTGCCATTCCAGTCGGCGGATCAAGTATGATACAGTCGAAATCCCCGACCGTGCGCTCCGCCAAAAATGCCGCAGCATCACAATCAATCGTTTCAATAAAACACTCATTCCGTTGCGCATTAGCACCGATGGCTTTCACGCAGGTCTCGGAAAGATCGGTGGCGACGACATGCGCCGCCCCAGCTCGAGCTGCTTGCATCGCAAACGCTCCGCAGTGAGAAAACGCATCAAGCACGACGCGACCCTCACATAGGCTCCCCACGAGAGCGTGTTGTTCGCGTTGATCCAAAAAGAACCGTGGCTTCTGCGGCTGCATCAAATCAAGTCGATAATTGAGCTCATCAATTTCAACCCAGTGGCCCTTTAAATTATTCCCACTTAAGGTGCGCATCTCTAGCTCGAGGCCATAAGCAGTTCGACTTTCGCAATCATTGAGAAAAACAATTTCCCGAGGCGCGAGGTGCTCCTTCAATAATTCTGCGATCATATTTAGATGTGCGTCTACCGCCGCGGTCTCAGCGGTAATAGTCAACACGTCTGCATACTTCTCCACGATTAGCCCGGGCAAATAATCCGCATCGGAGCTGATCAGCCGCTGGCAGTCGCTCTCACCGCGACGGCCCAGGGCTTCTTGCATCGCGTCTGCAATATAGCTCTCATCAAACGCCACCGCTTCGGCCCAGCTAAAACGTCGCCATGCGGCGGACCGATTACGGCGATCGAAAATCCCGCTGCCCAACGCATGGCAATCCGCTGCAATCAAAGTCACCGCGGTGCTATCAACCAGTATCGAATCTGCCAAATCCAAATCCTCTAATCGAACCCAAGGCTGCCCAAGCGCCTCCTCTGGTGCAGTGCCCTTCAAACGAAGGGCCTTATCATTCACAATATCCATAAAGACTAAAAACTAGCGCGCTTGTCGAAAGAGCCAGACTCCAGCTCCAAGCATGGCTAGGTTCGGCAACCAAGCTGCCAAAAGTGCCGGAATTATCTGCCGATCCCCCAAAATCGTCGCAATACTGATCAAGACATAAAAGATCAGGAAATAGCCCATGCACTTAGAAATCCCGATCATTGGATTGGTCCGCACGCCAGAGACAGCAAAGGGCACCGCTAATCCAACGACGACCAAGCAACTAAAGGGCGCGGCTAACAGCGAAAAATAACGCACCAAATACGCGTGTACGACTGGATTTTCTTCGGGCGGCACGGTCTCGATAATACGCCGCAATTCAAACAAGGACAGTCCCTTCGGATCTTTATGCAAGGCCAGCATTAAGCTCGGATCTTCGTAAAAACCCTCAAAACGCTTCTGCTCGAAAGGAATGGTGCGCAACGGATCACCCGTCTCGGGATCAAGCATGAGCTCGCGTCCATTGAGAAACACCCAATACCCCTGCGTATCATCAAAATACGCCTCATCAGCCGAGATACGGTTTAACTCCTGACCATCCTTGTCACGCGTGTGCACATTCACGCCGAGGCCAAGCCAAGCGCGCTCACTAAAACGATCCATGAACCACAGGCGCCCGTCCTTACGATTATCAAACCCTAAATTATAGACTAGGCCTTGCTGCTTAATCGCAGCAGCATCTTTCCCCACTGCCGCATACTCTAAGTTGTCAAAAAATGTGCGCGCACGCTCAACCGAATATGGTACCAATGACGCTGTTAGATAAAATAGCAATCCGGAGAGCGCCAATCCTGCGAACCATAGTGAACGACTGATGCGGAAAAGGCCTGCTCCAGAAGCACGCATCGCGGTAATTTCATTATTACGATGCAAAGTCCCGAGCGAAAACAACAGCGATACCAAGAACACAATCGGCAAGATCGAAGGCAAATAAGTGGGCAGGACCAATATGTAATAAAACACCACTTCACCAAAACTCGCTCCCATCTCTAAGAGATCCGGCAGGCTGTCATACATATTCTGCAGAATCAAGATGCCAACAATTACACCGAGCGTTAGTGCAAAGCCCACCGCCCATTCCTTTAAAACATATCGATCAATCAAAGACATCATTTATGTTCTACGACAGATTGCCCCGTAAAGTCACTCCGTTTGAGGAGATATTTTCAACTAACCTGCCACAACACGATAAAATCGACAACGAGACATGACTCACGCACCCTACTTGGCAGCAAAGGCTTCGTACGCTCGGCAATACGCAGTCTGAATTGACACCGCGCATTGAGCCAAAATTAACGCCAAATATATAAAACTGTTGAGATAGTATCAGAAGCGGGCCTCACGCGCTAATTGCAGCAGACAGAAGCGTTTCAATTTGAGGGATAACAGCGTCCAGAGAATGCTGCGCTTGCACGCTTTCCATACATTTCTTTGCCATGGCGCAACCGCCATCCTCAAGATCGATCATCCGCACCATTGCATCTGCTAATGCCTCCGCATCGCCAGCGTCGTACAGTAGCGCGGTCGCACCATCTTTGGCAATTTCCTCGATACCACCATCTCGGGCAAGAACAACCGGCAATCCTGAGAGCATCGCCTCCAGCGGAGTGATTGGAAAGGGATCATTGCAGCAACTGGTAAAAAGCAAGGCATCGTATTGCGAATACTTCGAAACCAGATCTCTAGGGCGAATCCCCTGCATTTGCACCGAATCACTCAAGCCCGAGGCATCAATTAAATTACGCATCGCTCGCCGCTCTGTGGGCGATCCCATACCATAAAAATCCAGTGAGACGTCGATACCACGCTTCTTCAAGATACCGACTGCCCTCAGGGCAATCCCAGGGGCTTTCGCCGCATTCAGGCGCCCAGCCCACATGAACTTACGAGCGTGCTGGTAAGCAAATTTAGGAGATATTTGATTGGTATCCAAAGCAGGATACACCAGCGGCAGAGAAGCTGCTTGAACCAAGCCGCCAGCTACTAGATCATCGCGTAAGCTCTCACTACAGAGCGATGCATAAGATAGATCTAGATTGGCGGCCTGACCAATTGGAAATTCCCGTAAGCGTCGCCGCGCCGAACCGATCAATTTCAAATAGAACTGATAGCACTTCGAACGTAGGCTCTGATTGCGTTGCCACCAAGTAAACCACGGATCTATCTCAAAGATATGCGGACTCAACCAATTGTCGTGCAAGTCGTAAACCACAGGAATACCCTGCTCCTGCAGGCTGAACAAAAGCGACTTCGACAAGCCCTGTGTATTCCACACATAGACGACCTCAGGCCGAAAGCGATCCAGTCGGTGATACATCACCCGAGCACCCGCCAACTCTTGCTCATAAGTCGCCGCAAAAGAAACTCCTAGCGAGCTCTCTGCATCTTCAACATCATGCAACTGCAACTGGCGGTACACTCCCCTTTCCCCTCGAACTCCCATCGGTGGCATCCGGCGATTCGAGGTCAGCACTTGCAGTTGATGGCCACGTTTCGACAAGGCACCCACCATCTGCTGGCAACGATTATCATGCCCATTCGCACTTAACGGCGGATACAAAGCTGTTAAAATTAGAATCTTCACAAAAGGATAATTGATCGCATATTAGGAAAAGCGGCAGTCGACATCAGTCACCATTAAAACTGCTTTAAAGTCGAAGAATACGGCGAAAACCGCGCCCTCATTCCAGCAAAAAAATCAATTAATTTACATTTTTAATAGAATTCACATACGCATTGATTCTAACACGTGTAAAGCCATAACCAGTCATGTAACCGACCGCCACTCTCACCACAAAATTAGATATTATCCTGAAACGAAATTCTCAGGATGCCCGGCAATAAATTGCCGTAAGTTATCTACTAATGTGAAGCTATTGAGCTGCATATCATCGCTTCCCAGTGCCGAGCACACAGCATTATCAATGGCTAAAGCTCCAGTAACCAGCACAACAATTTCTATGCCCTGAGACTAGGAACGGCACACTGAGATCTAATACTCTTTTATCCTTGGATAAATGGTACTCGACCTTACCCCGATGGGTTGCCGACGGTCTCGACTCGAAAGTCCTCCAAGCGCCGAACCACGGCAACTGGATCATTAATTTGTAGCACTTCCTCAACCAGCGCACGCGCGGCCTCGATCTTCACGTTACGGATAAAATACTTCACTTCTGGCAGCATCGACGAAGTCAGACTCAGCGATGTCGCCCCCATTCCCAGAAGTAAACTCGCATAGATCGGATCGCCGGCAATCTCGCCACACACACTCACGTGTTTACCCAAACGATTTGCCTCATCAATAATTAGCTTCAGCGTGCGCAGCACCGCTGGGTGCGCGGGCTCATATAGGTGGGCCACGCGATCATTCAGGCGATCCACCGCCATCAGATACTGGATTAAATCATTCGTGCCGATACTGAAGAAATCGGCCTCCTCAGCCAAGAGGTCAATAATCGTAGCCGCACTGGGGATTTCAACCATCGCTCCGACCTCGATCGCTTCATCAAATGCGACATTCTCTTGGCGTAAATCCGACTTCACGGCCTCTAACACTTGGTTCGCATGCTGCAATTCCAACACACCACTGATCATCGGATACATGATCTTAACATTCCCCTTCGCACTAGCCCGAAGAATCGCTCGCAGTTGCGTCTTGAAAATATCCGGATTCCCAAGGCAAAAACGAATCGCCCGAAAACCCATAAAAGAGTTATCTTCCTGCGTGCCGGCATCCCCCAAAGTCTTATCCCCACCAATATCCAAGGTACGGATGATCACGGGCTCATTACCGGCAGCAGCGACGACTGCCGCATATTCATCATACTGCACAGATTCGGGCGGGTAGCCATGATGCCTTAAGAAGATCCCCTCAGTACGGAATAGCCCGACCCCATTTGAACGCATCGCGACGACCTGCTCCATCTCATGAGCCCCCTCGATGTTAGCCATCAAGCCAATCGGCGAACCATCCTGAGTCTCACTCGGCTCAGAAATGACCGTATTATAAATCTCATCCAGCTTGCGACGTTCACTGGCGAGCTTGCCGTATTTAAACAGGCGTTCCTCGGACGGATTGATGACTACGATGCCATCATAGCCATCCACCAAAATCTGATCGCCACTCTGAATCGTCTTTGTCGCATTATGTAGACCAACCACTGCCGGAATCCGCATCGAACGTGCCATAATCACCGAGTGACTGGTTTGTCCGCCCGAATCGGTGATAAAGCCAAGCAACTTACTGCGATCCATATCCGCAGTATCAGAAGGCGTAATATCTTCGGAAACGATAATGCTATGCGCTGCGAGTTCACCTAAATTGGACTTATTCATGCCAATTAAGTTCTGCAACAAACGCCGTGACACATCTTGAATATCAGTCACGCGCTCCTTCAAATACTCATCCTCCATCGAGCTGAAGAACGAAATATAACGCTGCGCAATCTTATGATAACAGCACTCGACATTCTTATTAGTGGACCGCAGCTCCGAGTTCACCTCGTCCAGCAGTGCACTATCCTCGAGCACCATCAAATGCGCATCAAAAATCCGCGCCTCACCTTCGCCCAACGAAGCGGCTACCTTGTGTCGTACCGCCGTAATCTCTTCACGCGTTTGCAAGATCGCCTGATCGAAGCGCTCGATCTCAGCATCGATGGCCTCCGGCGGCAGATCGTAGCTAGGCACGTCTAATTCCTTTTGAAGATACAAAAGCGCAGTTCCGTGCGCAACTCCAGGAGATGCAGCAATGCCCTCAAGGATGATTTCTTCTTTAGATGTTTGTTCGGACACTAGTATTATCGATGATCGCGTTTAAGAGAAATAGAAATGCTAACGCTTGCAGTTTCAACTTAACAAATTGAAGTTTCAACCCAAAACACCGCCTCGCCCCATGCATCTCGAACAATTCCTTTAATCTGATCAACATCAGTCGCGTCTTTTTCCAATAAAGCGAAGCAACAACTGCCACTGCCACTCATCAAACACTCCACGCCTGCTGCCCGTAGTTGCGCCAACAAAGTCGAAATAGCCAGATATTGACTGCCGACTGAAGCCTCCAATGAATTAAACAGCACGGCGCCCAACTTGCCGCTTTCGATCAAATGATCCAGTCGATCGACCGCAGCGGCCTCGCGCTCATAACTTCCTGGGGCACCTGCCGCTAGACGGCCATAGGCACCCGCCGTCTCCACACCAAAATCAGGACGAAATAATACCAATCGCGTACCGCGCAATCGCTCAGCAACTTCAGCCGCCACGGGCTCGATCACTTCGCCACGCCCACTCACCCGCGCAGGCTGACCTTCAATAAAAAACGGGCAGTCCGAACCCAGCTCAGCAGCCAACTCGCACAGCACAGCATTATTAAACGGCTCACCCAAAAGTTGATTCATTCCACGCAGTGCCACCGCCGCGTTGCCACTGCCGCCACCGAGACCAGCACCCATTGGTATGCGCTTGTCCAAATCAAACTCAAAGTACTCCGCACGCCCCAAACGTGACCGAAACACCGCAGCCGCTTTCAATACCAGGTTTTCAGGTCCCAATGGCACCGCCGGATCCGAGCAACGCAGCACATCCCTCGAGCCACCCATCCGAATCGTTAAAGTGTCGCCAAATTTCAAGGCCACCACCAGCGATGTCAGCGTATGAAAACCATCCGCCCGCCGACCATGCACAGACAGCATCAAATTCACCTTGGCCGGCGAAGGCAGAGTCAATTCACCAGGAAAACTGTTCGTTTGGATTGGCATACTTCATTAATGCAGCTAATTTTCTTCGCCGCCGAGGAAAAATCGTGCTTTTACAAATTGCCTCAAGTAAATCTGCTTACCAGTCTTTTAAAATGCCTAACCAGAATCCCTGTAAACTCATACTCGCCCTCGACCTCGAAACCCGCGAAGAAGCCTTCGCCATGCTCGACCGCATCGGCGATTCTCTCGAATGGGTCAAAGTAGGCCTGCAATTATTTACAGCCTACGGGCCCGACTTCGTCCGCGAAATCGCCGATCGCGGCTATAAGGTATTTCTCGACCTAAAACTTCACGACATTCCCAACACCGTCGCCAAAGCAGTCCAGAGCATTTCCAGCCTCCCCGTCGAACTGCTCACTCTGCACGCCTCAGGCGGCGGCGAAATGCTCGAATGGGCGAATAAAGCACGCGCCGATTATGCGCCAAATCTTAATCTACTTGCCGTCACCGTCCTCACTTCGATGGACGAAACACAACTGCGCAGTCTCAACGTCCACGCCACCACCGAAGCGCAGGTCAAGCACTTGGCCGACCTCAGCCTCAGCGCTGGCATTCAGGGGCTCGTCTGCTCCTCGCTGGAACTCGCCCCCTTACGCGCACGCTTCGGCCATGAGCCAATCATCATCACTCCTGGAATCCGTCCCAAGGGCAGCTCAGCCGACGAACAAAAACGCATCATGACACCACACGCCGCTGCCGCTGCCGGCTCCAGCTACATCGTCGTCGGCCGCCCGATCCTCAAAGCCGCCGATCCAGCCGCGGCAGCAGCAGCCATCCGCGCCGAGTTAGCAGAAGTGTAATACCATTCACCGTTTAAATGCAGGGCAACACTCCGTCGTTGCCGCCGATCAGAATCAACCATCGCGGGCGGCTTAACCCCGCGATTCACTCTAACTATCACTAATCATCACTCTCAGCCCTCCAGCCTCAAGCCTCAGCTCTCCAGCCGCCAGCGCCATCATTCTAGCGGCTGGCAGCGGCTCGCGTATGCAAGGCACTGTTACAGATAAAACACTTGCACCGCTCAACGGCCTGCCCGTGCTCTGCCACAGTATCCGCGCCTTCTTGGCCAGCGGCTGCATCGATCGCTTCACCATCGTTTACCGGGACGCCGCGCAAAAAGCAGAGCTAGAGGACGCGCTGCGCCAAATCGACCTGCAAGGCACGCCCCTCGACTGGGCGCTCGGCGGCGACGAACGCCAAGACTCCGTTTATAACGCACTGCGCATCCAGCCAGAGTTCTGCACCCACGTCTTCATCCACGACAGTGCACGCCCCCTCGTATCCACCGATTCCATACAAGCGCTCCACACCGCAGTGCTGCGCGACCACGCCGCCGTGCTCGCTCACCCCGTGACCGACACGATCAAGCGCATCCCCACCGCAGAGCAACTCACACAAACTGAGCTCGAAGACCTCGACCGCTCCCGCCTCTGGGCGATGGAGACGCCACAAGCGTTCGCCCTGCCCGACATTCTAAAAGCCTACCAGCACGTGCATGATTTTGGCCTGCGTATTACCGACGACACCGCAGCTGCGGCCACTATCGGCCTGAACACCACAATCGTGCCTAACCACGCACCCAATCTCAAGATCACCACGCCGAAAGACCTAAGCTACGCCGCCTGCCTACTTCAGCAGTAGTAGGCTCTGAAACGGATGATTGGACTGATCGAAAATGCAGGAGGCAGCCCCGTAAAACCGGGCTACCTCGTCGCGCTCATTGAGTCAATTTTCAAGCAAGGCGGTTACCTCGAAACCGCCTTGCAACTCGACCACCGCCCGCAGCAAGCAGCCATGGCACTCGGCACCGCGCAGTCACTGGAGACCAACAAGCCACTGCTATTCGAAGCTGGTACCGGCGTAGGTAAGAGCCTCGCGTACCTGATCCCCGGACTCATCCATTCGATCGACAGCGAGCGCCCGCTGATCGTCTCCAGCCATACCATCACACTGCAAGAGCAGATCCGCAGCAAAGACCTCAAGATCTGCCGTCAACTATTCAATGCCGTCCCGGAGCTCAAGCGCTACGCCACTTTTAAGACCGCACTGATGGTTGGCAAAGGCAACTACTGCTGCACCACCCGTCTGAGCAACGCCATCAAAGACGCGCAATCCTCCAAACAGACCGAACTGCTCGCCGACGAGGGCAGGGCCGAACTCATTCGCCTCGCCAAATGGTCCACCACCAGCAAGAACGGCATCGTGCAGGAACTCTCCCCCGCCCCGCTCCCCGATGTGTGGGATATCGTCAACGCCGAGAGCTCGACCTGCTCCAAGAAAAACTGCGACCCCGCGACTTGTTTCTATCAACGCGCACGTAAAAAGCTGCTCACTTCCAACTGCGTGATCGTCAACCACAGCCTGCTGTTTGCCCTGATCAATGCCGGTATGCCGCCCGAAGGCGACGCCCGCGGCATCCTCCTACCCGACGACTTTGTCGTGCTTGACGAAGCACACCGCATCCCAGCGATCGCCACCGATCACTTCGGCATCCATGCCAGCTCCTACGCAGTCGATCGCGCACTCAAACGCCTTTACAATCCGCGCACCAATCGCGGCATTCTGCGCAAACACGGGCAAAAGTGGGATCACGATGCGGTCGACAATGCCATCGCCGCCGCCGGCGAATTCTTCAGCTACCTCGGCGACACCTTTTTAACCAAGCGCTCGATTTTGCGCATCCACGAAGCCGACTTTTGCGATAACATTGTCTCCGGACCGCTCAAAGAAGTCGCCGAACGCCTCGGCGCGATCATTCAAAAGAGCGACAACGAACGCGTGCAAGACGAGCTCAAAGATCACCGCCGCCGAATTCTAAGCTACCGCGATACGATCAACGGTTTCGTCACACTGGCCGAAGACGATCATGTGCATTGGCTTGAGCGTGGCGGAAAAAAAGGCCAACTCATCACCCTGCGCAGTGCCCCACTCGACGTAGCTCCTTATTTACGCGAGGCACTCTTTAGCCGCCAGACCGCAGCCATTCTTACTAGCGCCACACTTTCCGACGGTACCAGCATTGACAGCTTTCAAGAAAAAGTAGGCGGTGAAAACGCTGAAACCCAAGTTGAGTATTCACCGTTCAACTACGAAGAAAACTGCAAAGTCTACCTCGCCACCGATGCTCCCACCCCAGAGCCAGGGCAGGGCCGCCTCGACCTCGACTACCTTGCTAACATGATTTGCTGGCTCAGTCGCAACGTCGCCGGCGGCACCCTCGTGCTCTTCACCAGTCACTTCGATCTAAAACAAGTACATCAACGCACCGAAGCTTTCTTTGATAAAATTGAGCGGCCACTATTTAGCCAAGGTCACGGCATCGACCGTAGCGAGCTCACGCGTCAATTTGCCCAAGCAGGCAACGGTGTGCTATTTGGTACCGACAGCTTCTGGACTGGTATTGATGTGCCTGGCCCCGCCCTCTCGCAGGTGATCATGGCACGCCTCCCATTTGACAATCCGAGCCACCCAGTCAGCGAAGCCCGCAGCGAATACATTCGGGAGCGTGGGGGAAATCCCTTTGCTGAAATGACTGTCCCCGAAGCATTAGTGAAGTTTCGCCAAGGCATTGGCCGTCTGATTCGTCGCCACGAGGACTCTGGCAATATCGTCGTACTCGACTCCCGTATCTTAACGAAAACCTACGGCCAGCGCTTTCTCGATGCCCTCCCCGTGCAAGACTTCAAACGCTTCAATCGTGATAACCGCGGCCACATCTTCCAGTGACACAGTACGCTAGCGTGAAGACCTCCGAGGGATCTGTGGCAGTGCGCCTCTCAAATTCCTACATTTTTTATTTATGAAAAAGTCCGAAATATTCCTGCCTAAAGTCGCAGCCAAACCCGACAATATGCTATTCCGCTTCAGCCTCGGCCAGGCCCTCTACGACGAAGGCACGACCGAAGCCGCCATCCCGCACCTACAACGCTGCAGCGATTCGCGCGAGGACTGGATGCTTCCCCGCATTCTACTCGGAAAATCCTTACTCCAGCTCGGCCAGGCAGACCGCGCCAAGCTAATCTTAGAGCACGCTTTACAACTTGCAGTCTCTCAACACCACGACGAACCCGCCGAAGAACTCCGCAGTATTTTGGAAGACCTGTAACCACCCGAGATGATCGGACCGCTACGCGAGAATCGCTGATCGTATTGGTTTACGCCGACACTATAGCCATGCACACACACCGACTGATCGTAGTCCTGCTGATTCTGCCGATACTGGCTCTGATCAAATCATGTCAGTGGGCTCAACCACGCTTCGCGTTAGCCTACTTAGTGCTAATCTCACTCGTCACTTACGCTGCTTATTGGCACGACAAACGTCGCGCACAGGCAGGCGCTTCACGTGTTTCCGAAGCAACCTTACACTTCCTTGAATTCTTCGGCGGATGGCCAGCCGCCTATCTCGCCCAACAACGTTTACGCCACAAGACTATCAAACGCAGTTACCAGATGATTTACTGGAGTATCGTAGGATTCTATCAATACCTCGCACTCGAGGTGCTCCTACAATGGCGTGTCCTCCATGGATTCCTCACATTGTTTCGATAAACCCTACCTCAAAATTCTCGCACTCTACCAGCATACCACGCAATCTACTAACCATGCCCAACCGCGTCGCGATCCACTTAGATTGGAACCTCCCCCTGCTCCCCGCAATCACCCAGCAGCTCCTCAGATGTGCGAGCGGCGCCTGTATCGATCTCAGCAGCGACCTTGTCATCGTCCCCACCGTGCAATCTGGCCGCCGCTTACGCGAAGCCCTCGCACTAGCTGCTGGTGATCGCGGCTTATTTCCGCCCGAAATTGTCACGCCCGATGTCTTCCTCGGGCAAGCGATCACAGCCGAGCCGATCGCCAACGAAGAAAGCGTCACCGCCGCATGGGTCACCGTGCTCGGTGCGATTGATTGCACACAATTTGAAGCCCTCTTTCCTATTGCCCCTGAGCAAAACACCAGCTGGCAGCTCGGCATGGCGCAACGCCTCATGCAGCTGCGCAACGAACTCGGCGAAGAAGGCCTCGACTTCGCACTCGCCGCACAACGCACCGCCGAGAGCGGACACGAGCCAGCACGTTGGGGCGAACTCGCCCGCCTCGAAGGCCTCTACCTCGATCAACTCCAAACACGCGCACTTAAAGACCCCAAACACGCCCGCCGCGCAGCCGCACAGAGCTACGTCGCACCGCCGCAAATCAAACGCATTATTCTCGCTGCCACTCCCGACCCACAACCGCTGCCGCTGCAAGCCCTCGAACGCGCACAAGAAAGCATTCAGGTCGAAGTGTGGATCTACGGTCCCGAAGACGCACAGTTCGATCAATGGGGGCGGCCGATTACAGAGCACTGGACGCAACGCCCGCTGCCCTTCGAAGCATGGGGCTGCCATCTACAAACCTTCGCCTCGGCCAAAGCGACCGCTGCTACTATCGCCGCAAGCACCCAAGGCAAAGCTCCCGAATCCGTGCTCATCGGACTCGCGGACCCGACGCTCAACCCCATCGTGGTCGATGCCCTCGAGCGGGCTAACATCCCTAATTACGACCCCGAAGGGCAAGCGCTCCACATCGGCGGCGTCGGCCGACTCACCGAGCTACTTTGCCAACTTTGCGAAGATCGCAGCACCACCACGATCCGCACGCTCCTGCAACACCCTGACATTCAGATCTGGCTAAAAACCAGCAGCAACGAACTGCTGCGCCAACTCGACCGCCTGTTCGAGAACCACCTCGCGCCCGACCTGGCCACACTGATCCACTTTGCCGCGCGTAAAACAGACTCGGCGCTGCACAACGCCCTCGCACAACTCAACACACTCGCCGCAGAGCTCAACACATCTGGCAACTTCAGCAACTCACTCGCGCAGGCGCTGCAGCACATTTACTCAACGAAACAAATTGAGACTACCGGCCAAGCCAGCAGCCAGTGGAAGGAGCGTGCCGACGCCGTCCGTCAGCTACTCAACAACGCCGCCGAAGCGGAAACCTTATTTTCAAAACTTCCCAAAGCCTTCAGCCGCGCCGCCTTTCGCCAGAGCCTGCAGCGCAGTAAAGTCTATCCCGACCGCCCACGCGAAGCGCACGATCTACTCGGCTGGCTCGAACTTCTGTGGAATGATGCGCCCCACCTCATTCTCGCCGGCCTCAACGAGAGCATCGTGCCCGAGTCCGTAATCGGCGATGCCTTTTTACCCGAGGCCCTGCGCGAGGAACTCGGCCTACGCACCAACGCACAGCGTTTCGCCCGCGACGCCTACCTACTCGAAGCACTCTGCCGCCGACGCGCAGGCGAGCATGGGCATATCGACATTCTCGTGCCACAAGCGGGCGACGATCACACGCCACTGAAACCCTCACGCCTGCTCTTTCAAGGCGCGTCCGATACGCTCCTCAGCCGCACCCGACAGCTCTTCAGCGAGACCGAAGACAGCAGTGCCGACATCGAGCACAGCGCCGCGTGGAGACTCTCGCCTACCCTCGACCTACCGCTGCCGACCTCGATCTCCGTCAGCGCCCTTAAAAGCTACCTGCAATGCCCCTTCCGATTCTTCCTCAGCCACATTCTCAAAATGCGCCCGGTCGATGTCGAAACACGCGAGCTCAATCCCGCCGCCTTTGGCAACCTTGTGCACGACACCGTCGCCGAGCTCAATGGCTACACCTTCGACAGCAGCACCGACCTAGCCACCTTAGTCAAAAAGCTACACGCCATCGCCGAAGAAATGCTCAAGCACCGCTATGGCGACAAGCTCTCCTTCGCCTTACGGCTACAGCACGAAGCGATCATGGCGCGTATCTACGCCTTCTGCCAACACCAAGTCGAAGACACGAAAAATAATGAGAGTATCAAAATACTGAATACAGAAGAAGCCTTCGAAATCCCCCTCAGCGGCTTTACCATTACGGGCCGCATCGATCGTATCGATCAACGCGGCGAACGCCTCGAATTGATCGACTACAAGACCAGTAACTCAGCCGCTAATCCCGAAAAGACACACCTCGCGGTCGTCGCAAAAAAAGCACCACCCAAGCACCTCCCCGAGGAAGCCTTTTTCGAGCACGAGGGCAAAACCTACCGCTGGACCGACCTACAACTCCCACTCTACGTGCTCGCCAAACACGAAGCCGGCGGCCAGCGGCCCACCGTCGCCTATTTCAATCTCGCGCAAACACTCGAGAAGAGCGGCATCGAACGCTGGGAGGGATTTACCGACAGCCACCTCGACTCCGCCAGAGCGTGCGCCGCCGCCGTTATTGAACAAATCAAAGCCGGCATCTTCTGGCCTCCCAACCAAGATGTCCATGCAGCCTACGACGACTTCGCGCCCCTCTTCCCTGACGGCATCGAAAACTCAGTCGATCCGGAAGCCTTCAAGCACTACCAGTTCAAGAGGTAAGGGCACGGCCCTCACTTCGCGCAAAGCGCGATCACTCCGAGCGCAGCACGACCCACCCTCACTTTCACTTTCACTTTCACTCCGTGCGCAGCACGGCTCACAACTGCAAGCGCCCCATTAGCCGAAACTTCGTCGGCAGCAGCTCCAATAAGCGCGTCACCTCCCGCGTCGATAAAACGACTGGCACCCGCTGCCGCTTCTTAGCCCGCGTGGCTCGCTGAAAATCTACATCCGGCTGCTCCCGCACATAACGGAAGAAAAACAACAAGGCATTAAAACACTGGTTCTGGCCCGTCGGCGCCAACTCCTTCTCCTCCGCCAAGTAAGTCAAAAAACGCACCACGTCTGCCCTAAAATAAAAGAATAAACACCAAATAATAAAACCCCATTAAAAATACAATTGCCTAACGATAAAACTAAGCAATACTCCACAGATACACCAATAAATCACGACTTTTAACATGATAAAAGTCACGGATACTATACGTTATGAGGCCGTAGGTTCCTATGATTAGATCACTTATCGAATTTTTCATGTGGGGAATTGGGTGGTCAGCTTTTTGCTTGTGCTGGATCAGCCTCACGCACTCCTTGGGATATTAAGTCTTGGTGCAAGTTATGGTTTTTCTGCGGGTTTTTTATACGCAACGATGTCGTATTTTTACAGGCGAAAACGAGACAATACTCAATTGGTTATAGCTATGCTCTTAGGGTTAGTTGCTTCGATTTCAACTGCACCAATCCTCGAATTAATAGGTGCAAAAATGCCTATATTTCTGAACATCTTGGCTATTACAGGACCCATCACAGGTGTGGTGGTCAATTTTCTTGCTCAGGCAATTGAAAATCGTTTCCAAACTCACAACAAGTCGGAGTGAGACAATACATTTCGCAAGCTCACGTCATCTCTCATCCTCAAGGTTCGACGAAAGAAATGAAACATTACAAAACACTGACCACATCAGCTATTTATCGAGATGGCGGCTCGTTAGAAGCTCGATTCCAGTGTGCTGACAGGAGCTTTGAACGTTTTCCTGAATTATCAGTTCAGCAGCTAAAAATCGGAAACTTCAGCGATTCTTCGCTTCAATCCAACGGCTCATAAACTCAGTGCTGCGGTGGTGATGATGGCGCAGCATCCGGCCGACAAAGTGTTGTTTTCGATCCTCGGTGAGCCGCAAAATCGCGGCCTCAAACAATTGCGGCAGTCGTGGCAACCATTCTGCCGCGTCGAAACGTTCCTTCGCGATCTGTTGGCCTTGCGCCTGCACCTGTGACCATCGTGCCGCATCTGTATAAAGCGTAATCGCGGCGTCGGCAAACTGTTGCGGATCTGCTGAGATCGCGCAGCCCCAATCCATCGCCCCGGTCACGCCTTCCGCACCGATCGGCGTCGTGACCGAAGGCGTGCCAGTCTCAAAGGCATCAAACAACTTCCCCTTGAGCCCCGCACCATAGCGGAGCGGCGCACAATTGACTCGATAGTGCGCCATCGTCGCGAGTGCCTCTTGGGCGCGACCTTTAAACCAGAAACCCGCCTTCGGCGCATGTAGTTCGGCTTGATACTTTTCTCCATACGAGCCGTAGCAATGCAGCTCCGCCTCTGGCAATGCCTGGCGAATCAGCGGCCAGATAGCCTGCTTACACCAGCGCGCGGCATCGACATTGGGGGCGTGCATGAAGCTGCCGATCATGATAAAATGTTGCCGCGTTTCGAAGCGAGGAAACTTCGATTCGGCTAAATTCAGCCCGAATGGCCAATATGCAATTTGCGCCTCTGGGATGTTAAACTGAGTGCGCAACAGTTCCATCTCATGCTCCGAAATAATCAGCGTCAGATCTGTGCGATGAATCGCAGCAATCTCGCGCAGTGCGATGTCGTTATACAAATTTAGCCCGCCGCCGTGTTTGAGCTGCGCTTGCCGCGCCTCGCGTAGACAGTGCAGATCACTGGTATCCAGCACCCGTAATGCCTGCGGACAGGCTTTTTCGACCCGCCAGCCGAATTGTTCTTCGATCATGAAACGATCGAAGATGACGACATCTGGTGCGAGTTCCGCGAGCCAGTTATCAAATGCCGAATCATTCGGCTGCACCGCGTGTGTCCCCACGCTCAGCGACTCAAGATCAAGGCTGTGCTCTGTCGGACGCGCGGCCGAAGCAAAACTGACTCGATAGCCCGCCGCCTGCAGCGAACGTATGATATCTACAGTCCGCCGCCCCGCAGCAGTCGAGCTGGGCTCAGGCCAAACCTTACCAAGTATAAGACAATGCACCGCGCGTGACACTTAGTTGATGATCCCGCAATGACTAAGAAGAATCCCGTTCAAGTTCATCTTCAACTGACGCGGGTTCGGTGAATGATCAATCGTATCGGCTTTCCAAATTAGTCCCCCTTCCACGAGACGGATCACACTACGGAGCAAGCGCCCGATTAACCGAAGAAATGCTGGTTTATTGGTTTTAATGTGCACATCGCTGGCCCCATTTTCAGCAGCGAGCGAGAGAAGGCCGTGAATTGTTTGAAAAACTGACATAGTGGACTCTCGCTAGTTGAGAGGAATACAAAAATTTCTATTGAATAAGCGTCATGATATCGACGTGCTAGGATAGAACTTCGGTTATACGACCTAAGCCAATCCTTTTCAAACAAAACATGAACTCAAATCAATTTTCAGGCGTTTTCACTGCCTTGGCCACACCGATGCGCGAGGGTGCCGTCTCCTTTGAAGATCTCGATGCGCTGGTCGCACATCAGCTTGACGGCAAGATCGACGGTCTCGTCTCGGTCGGCACCACCGGGGAATCGCCCACACTCTCCCATAAAGAGCATATCGAAGTGGTGCGTGCCACAGTGGCAGCCGCAGGCGGCAAGGTGCCTGTGATCGCTGGCACTGGCTCGAACTCGACAGACGAAGCAATCGACCTGACCCGCCAAGCCGAAGCAGCGGGTGCGGACGGCTTCTTGATCGTTGCGCCTTATTACAACAAGCCTAGCCAAGAGGGTCTGTTTCAGCATTTTAGCAAGATTGCCGAGTCAACCGAGAAGCCTATTGTGCTGTACTCAATCCCCTCACGCTGCGGCATTGAAATCTCAGTCGACGTCGCCGCACGCCTTTACGAGGCGCATCCACACGTCTGCTGCATGAAGGCCGCCGAAGGCTCCTGCGAGAAGGTCGTTGAATACGTCCGCGCGCTCGGCCCCGACTACGCCGTGATGAGTGGCGACGACGGCTTGATCCTACCCTTTATGTCCGCGGGCGCAACTGGCGTGATCAGCGTGGCATCAAACCTAGTAGTTTCTCCCCTCGTGCAAATGGTACAGGCGGCGAATAATAACGACTACGCGACCGCTCGAGAGACCTACTTGAAGTATTATCCCTTTTTTAAAGCCATCTTCCTGGAGCCAAATCCGGTGCCAATTAAGTATGCACTCAAGCAAGCCGGCATCATTCAATCCAATGAAGTTCGCCTCCCTCTGAGCGGCCTGACTGACGGCACGCGCCAAGTACTCGATAGGCTATTTGCAGACCTCTCGCTCGTCTAATCATTTAAGAAATACCCACTGCTATGCTTCTCAAAATTTTACTCAACGGCTCACGCGGACGCATGGGCCTCGCCATTTCCGAAATTGCCGAAGCGCACAACGCGGTGATCGCCTCCGCTTGCGACGCAGGTGACGATGCCAGCGCAAACGTCGCCAACTGCGATGCGATTATCGACTTCAGCTTTCATGAGATTACTCTTGGCATCGCCGAACTGGCGGTGGCCAACAACATCCCGCTCGTGATTGGCACTACTGGCCACACCGTCGAAGAGAAAGCAGCCATTCTCAACGCAGTGGCAGGCAAGATCCCAGTGGTCTGGGCAGGCAACTACTCTGTGGGCGTCAACACGCTCAACTATTTGACCCGCAAGGCCGCCGACATCCTCGGCGAGCAATACGAACCTGAAGTGCTCGAAATGCACCATCATCATAAAAAGGATGCGCCCAGCGGCACTGCAGAGCGACTAATCGAAATCCTCAAGGGTTCCTATGCGCTTAACGACGAGCAGGTCGTGCATGGCCGTGAAGGCCTCGTAGGCGCACGCCCCCGCAAAGAGATCGGCGTACACGCCATCCGCGGTGGCGACATCGTCGGCGAGCACACCGTCTATTTCTGCGGCGCAGGTGAGCGTATCGAGCTCACGCACCGTGCGACGGATCGCAAAATATTCGCCCAAGGGTCAGTGCGTGCAGCTCACTGGGCCGTAGGTAAAGGCCCTGGCGTCTATAACATGGAAGACGTCCTTGGCTTGGTCGATTAACCTCAACTCACACCTACTTTGATAGCCCGTATAAAAGGCATTGTCCTCGAAACCACCCCCTTGCTCGTTGTCATCGAAGCTGGCGGCGTCGGCTACGACATCCAAATTCCGATCTCCACAGCGGAGAAGGTGCCTGGAGTCGGCAAAGCGTGCAGCCTGTTCATCCATTCGGTCTATCGCGAAGACAGCGCCTCGCTGTATGGCTTCGCCACGCGCGAAGATCGCGACTTCTTTCGCCTACTGGTTGAGAAGGTTTCTGGCATCGGCCCAAAAATCGGTATCGCCATTCTCAGCCGCATGTCGGTCGAATTGCTACGCGGCGCGATTGCCAGTGCTGACATTGCCCTACTTTCAAAATGCCCTGGGATTGGCAAAAAAACAGCCGAACGCCTAGTCATTGAGCTCAAAGACAAAGTCAGCCTCAGTGCTGCAGCCAGTGAGACTGATCCAACTGGTGCGCCTACTAGTGCCGGCCCTGGGGCCTATCAAGATGCAGTCAGCAGTCTTATTATTTTAGGCTACAAGCCCGCTGATGCCGATAAATTCGTGCGTAAGGCATCCAGCCAACTACCGGCGGATGCGAGTGTCGAAGCGCTCGTCAAACAGGCGCTTTCCTAGGCGACACACGTCCCCCAATGGATAGAAGCTAGCCAGCGAGTTCTGAAACCCAGCAGGCCATCGTTGCTGTGGCGGCAAGTCACGAGCGGGTTGCTGTAATGGCTCCAAAAACTGCTGCTCTGGTATAACCGAATAAGCCCGATACCGGTTGATGCGATCAATCGCTAATTGCCGTTGTGCTTCGCGTTGAAGTAGCGCTTCGAGGTCGAGACTACTTAGTTGTGGCTCAAGCGGTACAAGTTCAGGGGTGAGGCCTACTAGCCGCAACTGCGAGGCGAGACTCCCGCGGCGTGCTCCATCTAGGCCTGAATTCGTGGCAAAGCGTTTCATATCAGACTGCAGCATTTCGGTCTGTTCTCCTATCGCGGCTACACTCGATACTTCTTGAATCACTGGTCTCAATAAAATGAAGACTGCACTCACGCAGGCAGTAATGCCGAAGCCAAGAATCAACGCGGTTAAACGACTTACTTGAGAAATATTCTTTGCAGCCAAAATGCGAAACTCAGCCGCTTTCAAAGCTTCCGGAGCCACGGCGATACGCATCGCTTGATGCAACCGATAACGCGACTCAAAATCAGCCTTTCGAACAGGACAAACCGCGAGCACCTCGCGCAGCAATTTGATCTCGACCGAAGAGATCTCTTGGTCGAAATACAAATTTACCAGCTCTGTGAATTTTGATTCCTTCATAAGAACTCACTGCCCATCAAATCACGCAAGCTCTCCCGAGCCCGTGCAATGCGGCTTTTTACTGTGCCGACACTAATCTCAAGCGTCTGCGAAATCTCCGCATAGGTCAAATTCTGTACATTGCGTAAAGTCAGCACTTCGCGATGTTTCTCACCGAGCCCATTCATGGACTCAGACACACGCTGCACAAATTCTTGAGTGACTGCAGCCTCTGAAGGCGTCTCGCCCTCGCTCGGCATTACACTTTCCAGTGTAAGATCACCATTGGCACTGAGCGGTTGATCGAGTGAGACAGAGTAGCCCCGCTTACGACGAAACCAATACCAGTAACGATTGTGGGCTAGATTTGTGGCAATTTGATAGAGCCAGGTCGAAAAAGATGCCTCGCCGCGAAAATTATCTAATCCGCGGTGCGCGCGAATAAATGCGTCTTGTGTGACTTCTTCAGCATCCTGTTGATTCTTCAATAAATGATGTACACGAGCAAAAATACGATCCCAATAGCGCGCGACCATATCATCATATGCAGCATGATCGCCATTTTTAATACGCTCGATCAATAGATCATCTTGGTGTGCGGCTTCGCTTTTTACTCTCATAGTGGGATTTATGTAAGATAGATCTCTGAGTACTTAGATTTGTTCCCGTTAAATTCGTTCAATAAAAAAATTCCTAAACTTGACAAGCTGTGTCTAGATAGGTTCCATCCTGCGCTTTTAAAGCGGATCGTTAGCTCAATCGGTAGAGCAGTTGACTTTTAATCAATTGGTTCCGAGTTCAAGTCTCGGACGGTCTACCACTTTTATAAAAGCCTGTGAATATCAACTATTTACAGGCTTTTTTTGTGCCAAAGCAGCAGGCTTGGCCGACGTGGATCCTTATGCGTAATCGCAAGAATCCCGTGCCCCAACTTGATAGAACGCCTCTGACGCCGAATCGTTGGATAGCTTAACGTTTAAACATAGGCTTTTTACGCTGCTGCCACCGAGCATGCTGCCGACATGTATTCGAAACTCTCCACATCAACACCATGTCCCCCACATAGTTGTGCCATTTCTAACAATTTTGGCCCTCTTGCCGCGCTATTTAAGGGATCGCCCTCATCGACTCATTAAATCGTGAGATAATTTCCACTTTTCAACACGGAGTCACACATCGCGCTTTGCGAATTCAATGAAGTTCAAACTAAGTCTTGAGATGTCTCCAGTTCCCTTTCTCAAACACTCATACCCAGGGCCGGACTCGAACCGGCACGCCATTACTGGCAAGGGATTTTAAGTCCCCAGTGTCTACCATTCCACCACCTGGGCATAGGTTGTGTCGTTGGACAAGGGCAGAAAAAAACAAGCCGTCTATGCCATGGCAAGTCTCTATCCGATCGAATCGATTAAAACACATCGATGCCGCCTATAATTACGGTCAAATTTGAGTCGCTGGCCTCATCAACATCTTAACAGACGCCGCCCCACTCAACTAAATCGAAAGATCATAAATCGCATACCCCGCAAATAAATTTGGCAGGTACTTGCATTCATCGCTCCAATCCCTTCCGAGATACACGCGGTTCTCGATCTTGATTGCTCGAGCGGTACAGAAAGCATCAAACTCACTCACTGAAAATGGATTTGAACGCAGTGTCTCATACCACTGCCGCGGATACACCTCATTGACGGTGCGCTGCCCTTTCAGTAAAAAATTAAACCGATTCAGCCAAAACCCGTGATTCACAAAGCCAACCGTCACTCGCTTACCGACGCGCAACCCTTCCGCCAAGATGGCATCTGGATCATCCAATAGCTCAACTGATCGGCTGAAAATCACGCGATCAAACGCGTTTTCACCAAAAGTCGCCAACAGTGCCTGTACATCACCATGGTAAGCTGGCACGCCACGCTTCACACAGCTTAGGATATGCTCAAAGCTGATATCTACGCCGACGCCGTAGACTGACTTCTTCTGCTTTAAATACTCTAATAAGACACCTCGGCCACAGCCAAGATCTAACACACGATCCCCCTCATCCACCCAGCGGGCGATGATTTGATAATCAACTTGTCGTCTCATTTTGTCGTGAGTCATAGCGTAATTTTACCGATCAAGAAAGGTTCGGATTAAATCGTATAATTCGGGCGAACGCACGAGGAACGAATCGTGGCCAAAGTCCATCGACAGCTCTGCATAAGTGGCATCCTTACCGAGACGTAGCAGTGCTTCCGCAACCTCACGATTACCTTGCGGCGGATAAAGCCAATCCGATGTAAATCCAACCACCAACCCAGGCGCTGTAACAGTTGAAAGCGTGTCATCCAAGGAGACCGGCCCGTGTAGATCGAAGCGATCCAGTGCCTTGGTCAAATACAGGTAGGTATTGGCATCAAAGCGGCCAACAAAGCTCTGGCCTTGATAGCGCAAGTAACTCTCGACCTCAAATTCGACGTCGAAATGCTCCTTGCCAGCATCCTCAGTACGCCGCTTGCGGCCAAACTTTGCTTCCATACCGGCATCCGATAGATACGTAATGTGCGCCATCATCCGAGCCACCGCGAGGCCATGCCCGGGCGGTTGGTCTGGGTCGTAATTACCATTATCCCAAATCGGATCACGCATGATGGCTTGTCGACCGGTATCGTTAAAGGCGATTGCCTGTGCATTGTGGCGCGCGCAACAAGCCATGGCGATATAACGCCCCACCCGATGCGGAAAATCAATCGCCCATTGCAGTGTTTGCATACCGCCCATGCTTCCACCAACCACGGCATGTAAGCGATCCACACCCAACGAATCGAGTAATAGGCTCTGCGCTTTGACCATATCGTGCACGGTCAATTTCGGAAAATCTAATCGATAGCGCTCGCCAGTTTCTGGGTTGATTGAATACGGACCAGACGAGCCAGAACAGCCACCCAGTGAATTTGAACAAATGACAAAATAGCGCGACGTATCAATCGGCTTGCCTGGCCCAACGGCAAAATTCCACCAGCCCGACTTACGCTCATCCATACTGTGCACCCCTGCACAGTGATGATTTCCACTGAGCGCATGGCAAATGAGGATCGCATTATCCTTAGCCGCATTGAGATGGCCGTAAGTCTCATAACGCAAAGTCAGCTCAGGGATGGTCCCGCCCGATTCGAAGTGAAACGGTTCGTGAGAAACAAAATCCTGATACTCGACAAAGCCAACGTCTCCCTCTTCAGGAGAAGCTTGTGGCGCTGCTTCGGAATCATTCATAGCTCAATAGTCAAAGTGGATGCTCCAAACAGAGCCAGTCTAAATGCAGCGCCTCATATGCGAGTGTTGCAACTCAGAGAAACTAAAATCCTTTAATTTTGAAGAGTCCAGTCACACTGGCGTTATCGTGAATGCGCTTGATACCTTCACCCAGCAATGCCGCAACACTGAGGACTGTAATCGGCACACCATCACGCTGTTCCACTGGAGTCGTATCGGTCGTAATCAAACGGTCGAGCAAACCATTGGCAATACGCTCATAGCCCATTTCATTGAGCACACCGTGACTGACCGCAGCCATCACGCTCTTGGCGCCGTTCTTTTTGAGCAACTCGGCAGCCGCACACAAAGTGCCCGCAGTCTCAGTCATATCATCGATCAGAAGAATGTCGCGCCCGTCCACATCCCCCACCATTGAAACCGCTTCAACGGTCTCGGCCGACGTTCGACGTTTCGCGATAAAGCCAAGTGGCACATCGAGCATACCCGCATACGCGGATGCCATCTTCATCCCCCCCACGTCGGGAGAGAAGAGCGTCAAATTAGTGGTATCGATATCCTTCAGATACTCGAACAGAACCGGCGATGCGTAGAGATGATCGACGGGGATATCGAAGAAGCCCTGAATCTGCTGAGCGTGCAGATCGACCGTCAATACACGAGTCGCCCCCGCGGAGACTAGTAGGTTGGCAACCAGTTTGGAAGTAATCGGCACACGTGGCTGATCTTTACGATCCTGACGGGCATATCCGTAAAAAGGAATCACAGCGGTGATGCTACTCGCCGACGCACGGCGGGCCGCGTCAATCATGATGAACAGCTCCATCAGATACTGATTGGCAGGATTACAAGTGGACTGGATAATAAAAATATCCGCACCACGGATGTTCTCGTTAATTTGAACGAAGCTCTCCCCATCGGGAAAACTCATGACCGTCGCATCGCCGAGAGGCACATCCAAATAATCGCAAATATCTTTCGCTAATTTCGGGTTGGAATTGCCGCAGAAAATTTTCAGAGAGTTCTCTTTCATATCAATTATTCACTTGTGCCACATTCAGGCAGAGACTCGACTCTTTTTTCTAATTTATCGAATCTTTTGAAAAGATCAGGGAGCCGCCGCTGTAAAACAGCAACCCGATTATAGAGCATCAGCGGTTCAGCATTGGGACCACGCACCTTCTCTTTGGGCTCAAGCGAGCGTGGAACACCTGTTCGACCAGCAATCATCGCACCCGAGCCGATCTTTAAATGGCCTGCCACACCAGCTTGCCCTGCAAGCACGACCCCGTCGCCCAACACGGTGCTACCAGCGATGGCGACTTGAGCAATGATTAAGCAATGCTTACCAATACGTACATTGTGCGCAATCTGCACCAAATTGTCAATTTTGGTGCCTGAGCCAATTACAGTAGACCCAAAGCGCGCGCGATCAATCGTGGTATTTGCACCCACATCGACATCCGCCTCCGTCACCACATTGCCAATTTGAGGAACACGCTGATGCGCGCCGTCGATAAATTCATAGCCGTAGCCATCGGAACCAATGACACAGCCGGATTGAAGCCGATTACGCGCTCCGATAACACAGTAATCCCCAATCACTACTTGCGAGAACACATGCGACTCATCCCCCACTTTGGCATATTTACCGACGCAAACATGTGCTTCGAGCACTGCAGCACCAACGACAGCGCCTTTGCCAATGCAGCAAAACGGACCAATGGATGCGTCCGGCGAGACGATGGCATCGCCATCAATAAAAGCAGTCGAATGTACGCCGGGCGCAGGTTGAGGCTGTAAGCTCTTCTCCATGTCGCGACACAACAGCGCGAGCGCATAGGATGGATTATCCAGCTTGATGTATAGCTGTCCCGGCTTCGGTGTTTCCGTATAATCACGCGGCAGGAGCAGTACCGAGGCAGCCGAGGACGCGACAGCATCACGATACTTGGAGTTACCCAAAAAGGACAAGTCGCCTGCCATCGCTTCGGCAAGTGAGGCGATTCCAGCGATTTCGCCTTGATATTCACCAGCAAATTCCACGTCGTCACCGACGAGTTCGAAGATGCGTTGTATGGTGTATGAAAATGACATATTGAATATAAAGCAAAAAACCCTGTCCTTAGCGAGAACAGGGTTTTTGAAGATTGAAATTTATTACGGATTTATTCGCTAGCATTCAAGACCGCGATCACCGCGTCGGAGATCTCAAGATGCTCCGCAGCAAAGACCACTGTATTGATCGGCACAACCAAGTCGATGCCCTTGTCTATAGCGACTTGCTTCACTGCTTCCACGGCCTTCTCCTGCAGTGGTGCAAGCTCTACTTTTTGCCCTTCTTGAGCGAGTTGCTGTGCCTGCTGGCGGAACTGCTGAAACTCGCCTTGTGCGGCTTGAAGTTGAGCCTGTAGGCCCACGATTTCTGCTCTCGCTTCAGCCTTTGCTTCGTCGCCGAGAGCAGGGTTCTTTACCTTTGCTTCAGCCTCGCGACCGATTGTCGCGATCGATTCAATATTAGCCTGCATTTTCTTCATCTCCTCCTCAACCGGAGCAACAGAGCCCTTGACCTTCTCGACCGCAGCTTGAAAAGCAGTGTAATCATTCAGGATACGCTGCACGTTGACCGTAGCGACGACTGCAGTCTTCTGAGCGAAGAGGCCGACTGCGCAAAAGATAGACGCTAGAAATAGAGTAGTTATTTTTTTCATAAATATATAATTGAGGGTTTTGTGTGATGATGCAAGCAACACTAAAAGCGTGTGCCAAAAGAAAAATTAAACTGTGCGCCTTTATCTTCGGCGTTATCAGCAACTTTGAGTGGGAAACCTAAATCGAGCTTCAGCGCAGAACCCATTAGCATGATACGCGCACCGACACCCCAATTTGAGGCATAACCTGAAGGACTAAAGTCATAATCGGACTCATTAACAAAGCCCCAATCATAGAAAGCAACTAGCCCTAAAGGTTCCGCAAGTCGGAAACCATATTCAAAAGAAACCATTCCATAGGAGTTTCCGCCAACGGCTTCTTCTTGGTCATCTAAGTCACGAGGGCCAACGCCACGGTGCTCGAAACCACGTAAACTATCAGGACCACCCAGGTAGAATCGATCATAGAACGGCACATCATCGCTGTTTCCATACGGCGATGCAGTGCCAATGCGCCCAAGAATAGAGAGCGTTTGGTCGTATTTATCAAAGGTGGGGATGAAGTGCGCGGTGCGCGCCTCTAGCTTGAGATAATTTACATCACCACCAATCCCAGCCAACTCTGAGGAGAGCGAAGTGCGGTTACCACTACGCGTGAATATCAGTGAATTTCGAGTGTCGCGAAGCAGCGATAAGCCGATCTTCGACACGACATCGGTCTCACCATCGGCCGCTTGGAAAATATTAGCGAAGCCATCATTTGTGTCTGGATATGTCCCCTTATCCACATCGAAAATCTCAACCATTTCAAATCGATAGGACATACGTGCTTCGACCAACTCGAACAGACGACGGCGAAGGTAGAGTTCAAAGCCAGTGCGCAGCTCATTATAATCACTACTGTTATAGTCCGACTCAGTACGGAACAGATCGACTCCAAAGGCCAAACGCTGCTCGAACAACCAAGGCTCCTCGAAAGTAACCAAGATCTCATTACTCGTCCTGCCAAAGGACGCACGGAAGCGAAATTTCTGACCATCTCCACGGAATCCAGAGCGATAGTTGAATAAGTCAAAATTTCCCTGCGTTAGCTCGAAATAAACCACTGCGCTCTCAACCGAACCAAAGCCGGCACCGAAAGTAAAGTTACCCGTGCGACCTTCGCTAACGGTAACACTCAGATCACGACGCCCAGGGACATTCGTCGCCTCAGGATTCATTCGCACATCACCAAAGTAGCGAGTATTGCGTAAACGGTTCTCGCTGGTCTCCATGCGCCTCAAGTCAAAGACATCACCTGGGCGTAAGGCCAACTCACGAATGATAACACGGGTCTTGGTGATTGTGTTACCCTCGACCTTAATCGATTCGACATAGAACTTCTCGCTCTCGCGGACACGGAAGACCACGTCAATCGCACGTGTATCCATGTTCGGCACTCGCTCGGCACGCACGCCCGCATCTAAATAACCGCGTGATGTGTAATACTCGCGAACTGCCGACGCCGCTGCATCAACTTCTTCAGGTGAAAACGGATCGTTGGTCGCAGTCTCGACCGCTCCAAGCAACTCGTTCGAGGTGAAAATCGTAGCATTGTCGATCGATAGTTCGCCGACAGTGTATAACTCTCCTTCTGTTACAGGAATGCTGATGTAGAGGTGCCCATTGGCCGTGAAGTCGAGTACGACATCGTCCGCATCGATAACGACATCCAAGTAACCTTGGTTGCGGTAATAGGTGCGTAACAACTCTAGGTCTTCCTTAAACTTGACCTCATCAAAACGCCCAGACCCAGTGAGCCAGGATAGCCAATCGGTCTTTTGCGTCTCAAGTACTTTAGCCAATGCCTTATTTTTGATGGCCGAATTTCCCTCAAATAGAAGGTCTTTGATCTTAACATTTGTACCTTCATCGATATCGAACAAGACGGTCGCATGGCCAGTATCTTCATCGCGTTGAATACGATAATCCACTGTCACATCAGGATAGCCCTTCTTCACATAGTAGGCTTCTATCTTCTCAGCAGCTTCGCTGACTTGATATTCATCCAACGGCACATCGGCCAACAGTTCTGCCTTCGAGGACAAGCGATCTTCTTTATATTTTTGATTCCCGGAATAAGTAATACGCTCGATAGTATACTTAGGAATCACCTCGAAGACCACATCCACAGAACCATCCTCTGAATTCTCGACTTTCACTTCGACGAACTCGAAATGGCCAGTGCCGTACAGAGTGCGAATCGACTGATCAACCAACGCCGTATTATAATTCATGCCTTTACGCAACTGCACATTGCTGAACACGAACTCCTCACTCACAGACTTGAAGCCATCGAACTCGACGCGCACTTCATTCACCTTCGGGTATTCCTGAGCAGAGAGGGATGTAAAACCAAAAAAGGCGGTACAGTAAATTGCGGCACACAAAAAAGTCTTAATAAATAGCATAGGTAGGAATCTCAAAATATGATCGAAGAACTAGCGATGAAAATTTTCGTAGCGAGTGTAGCGACGAACGAATGTTAAATCAATCTCTCCGATTGGGCCATTACGTTGTTTCGCGATGATTAATTTGATGTGCTCCTCAGCAGAGGGCAAGCCGCCATCCTGCACCCCCTCGTCATCGTCGTCACGCTTCTTCGGGCGATGCAATAGCAAAACCACATCGGCATCCTGCTCGATCGATCCAGATTCACGCAAATCAGAGATACGTGGATCACGGTTTTCCTTCTCTGACTCGCGGTTCAGCTGACTGAGCACCACGACTGGAATGGCCAACTCCTTGGCCATTCCTTTCATACCACGGGAAATATCCGCGATCTGCTGCTCACGCGGCATGCGCGGGTCAGAGCCTCGAATCAATTGTAAGTAGTCGACCACCACTAGGCCTAGTGGGCTCTTGGTATGAAGCCGGCGCGCTTTCGCACGGATATCTAAAATAGTTGAGCTGGCATTATCATCGATCCACAATGGTGAGCTCTTCAGCTCTTTCGCCGTGGTCACAATGTCCTCCATGTCCCCCTTTGAGGCGACACGATCGCGAATACGCTTCATGTCGACGCGTGAGCGACAGCAAATCAGACGCATCGCCAAATCTTCAGAGGTCATTTCCAAACTAAAGACCAGCACCCCCGAGGGCTTACGGCCTTCCGCAGGCAACATCGCGTGCTCGGCAAAATTCATCGCCAGAGAAGTCTTACCCACCGAAGGGCGAGCCGCCAACACGATCATTTGACCAGGGTGGAAACCATATGTCATTCCATCCAAGTCGCGAAATCCAGATAGCACACCGCTAATATCATCCTTACCACTTAACAGCGCTTGAATGTTAGAAACTGCCCCATCCACTGCCTCACGAATCGGCGTCGCACCTTCGGTAACGCGGCCACTGCTAATGTCAAAAATGTCCTGCTCAATCTTTTCGATGAAGGTGGACATATCCTCCTGCTGCTCATAACAAGCCTCGATCGTCTCGCGAGAGGTACGGATCAAGCGACGCAGCAGATACTTCTCGTGAACAATTCGCGTGAAGAAGCGTGCGTGGGCTGGGGTCTCGATTCGATTTTGAATCGCATAGATCGCGGCAATACCGCCGACCTCTTCCTCCATGCCGTTCTTACGGAGATAGTCCAATAGGAGAATCTCGTCAATCGGATCACCTGTCTCGTACAAAGAGAGCAGTGCTCGAAATAGCTCTTGGTGGGAGGTCTTAAAGAAATACTCCGGCGTCAGCTTCGCTTCTATACACTCGGTCAGAATTTCGCGACCACCGTCAATCAGGCAGGCAGCTAGCAGGCCTTCTTCGGCCTCCACATTATGCGGTTGCACACGAATCTCATTCAGCGCGCCTTCCGGCTTGCGGCTATCACGAAACTTACGGCCGCTTTTGTTGCCGCCGTAAGAGGGATTCGTGGATTCAGGCGACATGGGGCGAACTAGTGGCTAATCGACCGCGCTGAATGGCTTAATCTTCGTCTTCGTCAGAAGCCTCTTCAACGGAAGCCTCTTCGATTGGATTTTCAGAAACCACTTCGAACTTCAGTTCAACTTCAACACCAGCGTGTAGCTTGATGCCAGCAGTGTGTGAACCGAGATCCTTGATTGGCTGAGCCAAGCCGAGTTGCTTCTTCACCAGTTCGATACCCTCTTCCTTGAGGCGCTCGATCAAATCATTTGCAGTGACAGCACCGAACATCTTGCCGCCTTCGCCAGTCTTCACTGCGATTGCGATACTAGTCTTCTCGATCTGCTCGCCAAGTGTGCGTGCTGATTCAAACTCTTTCTGCTCACGTGCTTCGCGTGCTTTCAGCAGCGATTCTACATGCTTCTTGTTTGCCTGAGTGATCGGCAAAGCTTGCTTGCGTGGAAGCAGGAAGTTGCGCGCATAACCTGCACGCACTGTTACTGTGTCACCCTCGGCGCCGAGGCCTTTGATGGGTTGGAGGAGGAGAACTTCAGAGTTAGCCATGATACGTATAATTTAAACTGTGATATAAAGAGGAGAAAGAATGTTTAAAACGGCACGTCCTCATCAAGCGTGTCGTTATCATTGGAGAAATTTGCTGCGGGTGCAGCAGTTGGAGACGAAGCTTCGGTCACTGAAGCGGTTCGCGCTGGAGGTGAACTCTTGTCGTAACCACCGGATTGACCACCCTCGCTGTCATCGCGACCACCTATGAACTCAAATTTGTCCAAGATGACGCCTAGTTTACTGCGCTTTTGACCCTCGGACTCCCATTGATCAAACTTCAAGCGGCCTTCCACAAAAAGAGGACGGCCTTTGCGCATGTATTTGCTGATCACTTCGGCCTGCTTACCAAATGCGTCGATATCGACGTAAGTGACTTCCTCGCGGCGCTCACCATCTTTGGTAGAATAGACACGATTCACAGCGAGACCAATTTTACAAATTGAAACACCGCCAGCCGTCACACGCAACTCGGGGTCGCGGGTCAGATTTCCCATTAGGATGACTTTATTAAATGAGGCCATGGCGTTTTAGTTGTAAGGGTGAGAGAATACGACGAAGCAATCGAACTAAACCGACTGAACGAAAATGCGGTTGACGCGCTTGTCGAGACGAAGCTTCTCTTGGAGTTGAGCAGGCACTGTGCCTGGACCTTCGAAGTAGACTTCGAGGCTGTGGCCTTGAGTGAAGCGACGATCCGCAGCACGCGCGAATTCGCGCATCCCGAGATCTTCACTGTCAGTGACCGTTCCACCGAGTGAAGCGAGAATTTCAGTCAAATCAGCCAAGAGTTTAGCGGAATCGTCTTCTGATTCGCGGAGATCTAGGATGAAAGTAGTTTTGTAGTTGTTTGTAGTCGTTGCGCTCATGCTATGGTGCCGTGCGTTGGTTGATGAAGTTCATGGCGTGTTCAGGCTCCTTGTCAATGATGAGCTGTAAATGCTCAAGATAGATAGGGTTCTGATCCGCCAAAATTTTTTGTTCGTATTTTGAGAATTTACTCAGGACGTAATCTGCGAGGTCCATCTCTGGGTGTGGTTTCGCACCGATTCCGATACGATAGCGAAGAAAGCCTGGTCCAATTTGCGCGAGCAAATCGGTAATCCCATTGTGGCCACCCGCGCTGCCACCCACACTGAGCTTTGGCCTCCCGAGTTCGAGAGTAATGTCGTCGTAAACGGCGACAAGCGATGAGGCCGGGAGCTTTCGATAGCGTAGAATCGCACCTAGTGACCGGCCGCTGGCATTCATGAAGCTTTGAGGCTTCACCAGTAAGAGCTTTCGCTCTTCATAGGACACAGTCGCGATTTCCGCCTCGAAACGGGCTTCCGTCTTCCACGCGGCACCCAGCTTCGTCGCTAGTTTCTCAACTAAAGCAAAGCCAGCATTGTGCCGAGTGTTGCGGTATTTAGAGCCCGGATTTCCGAGGCCGGCAATGACCGCTATGGACATTTTAGAAAGAACGAAGAGAGAATCGAAACCGTTTCTCTCGAAAAGATTAATTAGCGGCGTCGCCTGCAGCAGCGGCGTCGTCCTTGACCTTGGAGGCAGGCACTTCGTCAGCAGCCACTTCAACAGTCTCTTCAGTCTCTTCAATAGCAACTGTTGGAGGCTGGCAAGAGACGATTACTTGGATCGAATTGCCAAGATATTCGACACCGTCAACCACAGGAAGGTCGCTGATATGAATAGCACCGCCAACCTCAAGATCCTTCACGTCCACTTCAATGTGGTCAGGAAGCTTGGATGGACGGCAACGAATTTCAACTTCGTGCGACTTGTGATCAATCATACCACCCTCGTTCTTGACGCCAAGCGCATCCGCTTCACCGATGAGGTGGACTGGCACATGAGTCACAAAGCTCTCACCGCGTGCCACTTCAAGGAAATCGATGTGATTAATGCAGTTTTTCACTGCATTACGCTGAACCTCTTGGATACTAGTCAGAGCAGTCTCGCCCTTCTCATCTACCAATTCAATCAGCGCCGCGCCGCCGCCGATGGAGCGTTTAAGATCACGGAATTCGACTGCAGAGAGCGAAATTGAGCGTGAATTGCCTTTGCTGTAGATACAGGCAGGAATGTTACCTTGAGCACGGAGGCGGCGTGCGACGCCACGGCCCGTATTTTCACGGTTGAGAATGTTGAGTTTGTACTGTTTCATGGTCTATAAAATGAGATGAAATGCGCCCCCTGCATAGAGGCTCTTGCTATTAGAAAACCGCGCACAATAAAATAGAGGCTCGGAAAAGCAACCTAAAGTTTCGGCATTTTTTCAATCCTGCAAATCACACTTCTAGCACACCAAGTTAAAGGGTAAAAACAACTCGCAAAAAACCTCAATCTACATTTCTACAATGCTGAACTACGCATGGCACAAGATCCAACACCTCCCTTGACTACCGAACGCCTCGCCGCGCTCCACTCAATTCCGTTCGAGCAGGCCCCCTCACCTAGCTATATCGTGCATTTGGATCAGCTTGAAGCGAACTGCCAACTGCTCCAATCTGTGGCTGAGCGTTGCGGAGCAAAGATCCTACTCGCGCTAAAAGGCTTCGCCTGCCACAGCACCTTCCCACTCATCAATCGCTACCTCAGCGGCACGACATCCAGCGGCCTCCACGAGGCACTGCTTGCCCACGAGCTATTCGGCAAAGAAGTGCATGTCTATTCGACTGGCTACAAGGATGCTGAGCTGCAACAACTCAGTCGCTTTGCACACAGCCTCGTATTTAACTCTGCCCAGCAACTCGCGAGGGGCATTGCCCAACTCCCCAAAAGCAATCGCCCAGAGCTAGGCCTGCGCATCAACCCCGAATATTCTGCAGTCGAGACAGCGCTCTACGACCCCTGCTCGCCAGCATCCCGACTCGGCACCACCCGCAGCGCTCTCGATCGCGCGCTCTTAAAACTCCCCGACAACCCACTCAAACACATTGACGGACTACACTTCCACGCACTCTGCGAACAAGACGCCGATGCGCTCGAACATACCGCCGACGCCTTTGAAGCAAAATTCGGCGACCTGATCCCTGGACTTAAATGGCTCAATTTTGGCGGCGGTCACCATATCACTCGACCCGGTTACGACATTGATCGCCTTTGCCGTACCGTTCAACGCTTTCGCGAGCGCTACAACGTCGACGTCTACCTAGAACCAGGCGAAGCCGTGGCGCTCCACACAGGCGTGCTCGTCACCACCGTACTTGACCTCATCGAAGCGGGCGACCAGCAGGTCGCCATCCTCGACACTTCGGCCACTTGCCACATGCCGGACGTGCTAGAAATGCCCTACCGCCCTAACATACTCGATGCCGATCAAGCGGGCACGCGGCCATACACCTACCGCCTCGGCGGCATGTCTTGCCTAGCCGGCGACGTGATCGGCGACTACTCCTTCTCCGAACCCCTGCAAATCGGCCAGCGGATCACCTTCCTCGACATGTCTCATTACACCATGGTCAAGAATTCGACCTTTAACGGCGTCCCCTTACCTGCCATCAGCTTGTATAGCGAAGCATCTGGGCTCCAAGTCGTGCGAACCTTTGGCTACGAAGATTACCGCAATCGTCTTTCTTAACAAAGTATAGAGCTCAGCATTGAATTTCACTCACTAGAACCTCCGGTACCTCTTTAAGTAAATGAAACGACTCACTCCAATTGGCATTTTAGGCGGTATTGTACTACTGCTCTTAGCAATCGCCTCAACTGTCTTGATTTTTAATCTACGCGCTAAGCAGATCGAAACGGCTCAATCGACCATAGAGACTACCCCTTAAAGCTAGAGAAACACCCCTTTACCCCAAAGAATTTCCGAGGCACGGCGCGATGCTATCCTAGAAGGCCCCGTCGCGTTCTCTAAAGTCCGCTTCTTTGAACTCCTTGTCACCTTCGATAAGGGCGAAGGCACCGGCCGCATCAACACAGCAATCCAGAGACGGCTCTATTTAAGCAGAGCGCTATTTGAGATGCACAAACCAACAGGGAACCGCTAGAACCGCATCAAAGCAGTGCACCACTAGCCGTTAATGCCCAGCTTTTCGAGAATACGATCGAGGTCTTCGTTACCGAAATACTCGATTGTCAACTTACCTCTTTTCGCCCCGTGCTTAAGCATGCAACGAGTATTAAAGTGCTCACCAATACGCTTCTCCAAGTCACGGATGACAGTCGCCTCAGCCTCAGCCGATTTGGCCTTCGCTTTTTTAGAATTACCGGTACTCTCCTTTAAAAGGCGCACTTGCTGCTCTGCCTCGCGAACGCTCATACCCGTCTCAATAATACGCCGTGCGAGTAACTTACGATGCTCCTCACTTTGCAGACCCAGCAGCACCTTGGCATGCCCAGTCGATATAAGACGACGACTCAAAAAGCCCTGAATCTCAGTACCCAAGGAAAGCAAACGTAGTGTATTGGCAATTGACGCACGCCCCTTGCCGACACGCTCGGCCACCGCTTCTTGGGTCAAATCAAAATCACGCACAAGACTCGCATAACCCAAGGCCTCATCGATTGGATTGAGATTCTCACGTTGTAAATTCTCAATCAATGCCAGAGTCGCCGAAGACGCATCGCTGGCTTCGATAATGCGCGCTGGCACGGTCTTTTTGTTTAAATACTCAAAGGCGCGCAGGCGTCGCTCGCCGGCAATCAACTCAAACTTTTTCCCCTGCATACGCACCACAATAGGCTGGAGCAGACCTTCTGATTGAATACTCTTGGCGAGTTCTTCGACGTGCTTAGGATCGATCTCGCGGCGAGGCTGATAAGGATTAGGTACAAGGTCCTTAATCGAGATCTCGCGATAGCCGAGCGAGGCCACCGCAGCTGATGCGACCACTGACGGTGCCGCCCGCTTGTTAGCCGTGGCTTTCCTTACGGGCGCAGCGGCTTTTTTGGGGGCCGCCTGGTTTGCGGTGGCACCAGTGGTACCTGAAATAAGGCCGCCGAGGCCGCGGCCGAGTCTGCTTTTAGAACTTGCCATAATTATTGAGCGATGGGGATGAAAATCGTTTCGCCAACACGTAAATCCTTTGCTGGATTCACTATCTTATTGGCATTCTGAATATGCTTTACAGTCGAGTTATGCTGCCGAGCGATCGCGCTAAGCGTGTCGCCGCCACGCACCACATAAGGCTTGCCCGTCTGTGGATAATCTTCGGGAAAATGAACTGGCGCCGCGACATTGGGCGTGCCGCGCACCGCTTTTGCCACTGAATTGATCGCTGATTGGGTCTCTTTACCCAGTGCATTTATCTGGCGAGACACCTCGTTGATAATCTGTTTTTTCTGCGACTCATCGGCTTGGCGATACTCTCGGCGTAGCGTTTCAATCGCGCCCGAGAGACTTGAAATCTGCGACTGCGTACCGCGATTCGAAGTAGCCGCCGCGACTTGCGCCCGCAGCTTAGCGTTCTCTCGCTGCATATCCTCCAATTCAAGGCGGAGTGATTTGAGCTGCTGCGCGAGCAAATTCACATCCTGGCTCAAGTTGGCTACAGCAACGCGCAAGTTATCAGATTGCGCGAATAAAGGCGTATTAACTAGTAGGGCTCCTAAAAGAATCGCTAGAGCCAGACGGAATTGCTTGATCATAAGTTATTTGAAGATTCAAGCACACAAGGAAAAGTCAAAGCCAGAAAATAATGAGATCGAGAAAGTCCTGATGCTTGCCCTCAGCAGCGCATCCTCTATATCAATTTAACTATGGCCACGACTAGCAGTTACTGGGTACACGACCTCAGCCCCTTTTTTATACGTTTCCCTGACAACCCACTTGGGCTCGATGGCATCCGTTATTACGGGCTCGCCTATTTACTTGGCTTTCTAGCGGCGTGGGGACTGCTGCGCGCGTATGATGCACGTGGCAAGTTCGCCATTAACGCAGACGCCCGCGCCACCTTAATGACTGCAGTGATACTCGGTGTAATCGTCGGCGGGCGCCTCGGCTACATGCTATTGTACGATTTGGAAGCGTTTTTGCAAAATCCATTGTTAGCCCTGAAGTTCAATCAAGGGGGCATGGCCAGCCACGGCGGCTTTGTCGGCGTACTGCTCGCGCTAACCTGGTTCGCTAGGAAATATCACTATAGCTTTTGCAAGCTAGGCGATGTCATCGTCACCCTTGCACCGCTAGGCCTATGCTTCGGCCGAATTGCCAACTTTATTAATGGTGAACTTTGGGGCCGAGTGACTGAAATGCGCTGGGCAGTGGTGTTTCCCGACAGCCCCATGGTCTACAATTCAGCGCTGCACATTTTCGCTGCGGAGCCGCGCCATCCATCGCAGCTGTATGCCGCAGTCCTCGAAGGCGCGCTACTCTTTGCCTACGCTCAATGGCGCTTCTGGCGCACCAGTCCGCCTGCGGGGCAGCTCGGTAGCGAATTCCTGATCGGCTACGGCATCGTCCGCATTTTCGGGGAACTCTTCCGAGAGCCTGACGCGGCCTTGATTATGGGGCTCAGCCGCGGGCAGTTTTACTCGATCTTCATGATCATCGCCGGTGCAGCAATCATTCATATCTTGCGGCGCAAGCAGGCAGCTGAGGCTTAGCAATAAAAATGTAACTGATGGCGATAAACTAGCCTTTCAGGACAAAGTCATCTGGCACGATGACGTTTTTACAGACGATCAGCACCCCATCTCGAATCGCGAGATCAACACCCTCGCCGAAGTGGTCTGGCAAACCAGTGGGATCCAACACAACATTGCGACCAATACGGACGTTCTTATCCAAGATCGCATGTTTTACCACGCTATCAGGGCCGACACCCACTGCTGGGCGGCCCAAAGCGACATTCTCCCTGAGCTCATCGACCGTCTCATAAGAATCGGCCCCCAGCATCACCACATCCTTTAAACTCGCGCCGCTATGCACCACTGAGCGCACACCCAATGAACATCGATCCAAGCAGCCATTTGTGACGATACAGCCATCGGCCACCACTGCTCGATTTACCTTACAGGAATTTAGCTTGGAGCCGGGCAAAAGCCGGGCACGTGTGTAAATCTTCGCATCTTCATCAAAGAAATTAAATGGCGGAACTTCGTCGGTCAGACTCAAGTTGGTGTCAAAAAATGCCTTCACAGTACCAATATCCTCCCAGTACTCATCGAAGACATAACTACACATCTTTTGCTTACCAAGCAGACCGGGAATAATTTCCTTACCAAAGTCTGTCGTATCAGTCGCCAGTGCTTCGACCAATGTTTTGGCGTTGAACACGTAAATGCCCATTGATGCGAGGCAGTAGTCTTTTGTGCCTGGATCATGCATCTTGTTACGCACGCTCTCACCGACTGCGAGGCCGCGGATCACCTCTGGGTCTGTTGGCTTCTCAACGAATTCAGTGATTTCAAGGTTCTCATCGACGCGCATTAAGCCCAATCCCTCAGCCTGATCCAGACCAAGCGGCTTCGCGGTGATCGTCACGGCAGCACCCGACGCATCATGCTCACGCACGACATCTGCTAGGTCCATACGGTACAGTTGATCACCCGAAAGGATCACATACAGATCGTCCTCCCCAGTGCCATCAAAGTGGTTCATGTTCTGGCGCACTGCATCGGCGGTACCTTGATACCAACCGTCACTCGAATCGGTTTGCTCTGCAGATAAAATATCCACACAGCCACCACCAAAGGAATCGAATTTATACGACTCTTGAATGTGGCGATGCAGTGACGCGGTATTAAATTGCGTCAAAACGTAAATCTGATTCATCCCCGCATTCAAGCAATTGCTAATCGGAATATCAACGAGTCGATACTTGCCAGCAAGCGGCACCGCCGGCTTGCAACGCTCTTTCGTTAAAGGGCTTAGTCGCGAACCGCGACCGCCTCCCATGATGATGCAAATAATCTTACGCTTCTTCATATGTGATACTTGGGGTGGACATAGGTGATCAATTAACTTGATCATTAGCGTGTCTAAGCACTGAATTGAAGCTTTATGTGTGGAATTGTTGGATATATCGGCCGCGATCGAGCGGGAAGTGTGATGCTAGATGGACTGAAGCGTCTGGAATACAGGGGCTACGACTCTTCTGGCGTCGCTATCTGGACGGATACCGGCATCAAACAGACCAAGCGTATTGGCCGAGTCGTCGAACTTGAGACCGCTCTGAGCGATGATCTCGGCGGCACCCTCGGCATTAGCCACACTCGTTGGGCCACACACGGCGACGTCACCGAAGCCAATGCGCACCCACATAGCAGTAGTGATGGCAAGATTGCGCTGGTGCATAACGGTGTGATCGAAAATTACGTCGGGATGAAGAAATTCCTAATTGAGAAAGGCTACACCTTTATATCTCAGACCGACTCCGAAGCACTCTGCAACCTGATTGCCTATCACTATGCGAAACAGCCCGAAGTCGCCGGAAAAAACCGCTTTCTCGAATCAGTGCGCAAGAGCCTCAGTCACGTCGAAGGCACCTACGGCATCGCAGTCATCTGCACAGACTTCCCCGGCGAGTTAATCGGCGCACGCAAGGGTTCGCCGCTGATCCTCGGCCTAGGCAAAGGTGAAAACCTGCTCGCCAGTGATGTCAACGCGATCACTCACTGCACCCAAAACGTCGTTTATCTGAACGACAACGAAGTCGTGCATCTCTGCGACGACGATTTCTCGATCACCACCGTCAGCAGTAAATCGGTCGAAGCTGTGGTCCACCAGGTCGATTGGGATACCTCCGAGGCCGAACTCGGCGACTACGACCATTTTATGCAGAAGGAAATCTTCGAGCAGCCGACCTCGCTGGAGAACGGCATGCGTGGACGTTTCTCTGATGACGGCAGCACCGCGGTATTTGGTGGCTTGAACCTGAATCCGCAGGAACTGCGCCAAATCGACCGCATTCTTTTCCTCGCCTGTGGCACTGCATGGCACTCTTGCCTGGTCGCTGAATATCTAATCGAACGCTATGCTCGCATCCCGGTCGAAGTCGAGTACGCCTCCGAGTTTCGCTACCGCAACGCGCCGTTGGATAAAAACACCCTCGTCATCGCCATCAGCCAGTCTGGCGAGACGATCGATACACTCGGCGCACTCCGCGAAGCCAGACGTAGAGGCTACCGCACCCTGGCGATCAACAACAGCGTCGGCTCCACCATTGCACGCGAAAGCGACGGCGGCATCTATCAACATGCGGGTCCAGAGATTGGCGTCGCTTCGACCAAAGCATTCACCTCACAGATCATGATTTGCGCAATGCTCGCACTCTACCTTGGTCGCCTCCGCGATCTCAGCTATGGCGACGGTGTCGAAATCGTCAAAGCACTCAAGCAAGTGCCCGCCCAAGTCGAAGAAATCCTTAAGCAGAATGACAAGATCGCGGCCATCGCCAAGAAATATGCGAAGTATGAAGACTGCCTATTCCTAGGTCGTCAGCTGATGTTCCCGATCGCCCTCGAAGGTGCGCTCAAGCTCAAAGAAATTTCCTACATTCACGCCGAAGGCTACCCAGCGGCGGAGATGAAGCACGGCCCGATCGCACTCATCTGCGAAGAGTGCCCCAGCGTGTTCCTCACCACCAGTGGCGAAATCTTCAGTAAGAGCCTAGCCAACTTACAGGAAGTCAAAGCCCGCAAAGGCAAGGTCATCTGCATCGCGACCGAAGGTTGCGAAATCCCCGAAGGTGCGGTCAACGAGATTGTTAGAGTTCCCGAATGCCATGAAATCGTAACGCCGATCCTGATGAGTATACCTGTCCAACTTCTCAGTTACCACGTTGCACTCGAACGCGGCTGCGACGTCGACAAGCCGCGCAACTTGGCGAAGTCAGTGACAGTGGAGTAGTTGTAATCGACTCACTCCAAGGGCTTCCAAACGAAGCGCCAAGGCATCGCCACCCACTCCGCTCCAGCATAATCGACTCCAACACGAGGGGTCGCAACAATTTCGGCATGGCTGACTTTGCTGTCGACATCCTCTAGCCACAGTCCGCCGACCCGGGTCAGCAGTTGATCGTTAAACGAACTGTTAATCTGGAAGTGCTTAGTCAAACGACCTGGCCCTTCGACGCTCTCGACAGCTCGAATTAGCACCGCCGCGGGATAGCCCTTCTCGCGGGTGGTGATATTGAGTAACCAATGCACCCCATAACAGAGGTAGATATAGGCCCGTCCAGGTGGACCGAACATCACCACATTGCGCGTCGTCGCGCCGTTGCTGGCATGTGAGGCACGATCCTCAAAACCATCGTAGGCCTCCGTCTCACAAATTCGCGCTCGAATAATTTTACCCGAATCCAGCCGGCGGCACAGTTGCTTACCCAGTAAATCGCGAGCGACATCAATTGTCGGTCGATCAAAGAAAGCCTTGTTGAGCACAAGCGCCATTAGAAATCACGCATCTTTGTGTCGATCACCAGTGTGACCGGACCATCGTTATGCGCCTCGACCTGCATATGCTCGCCAAAGCAACCGGTCGGCACCTCTTTTCCCAATGTAGTCGAGAGCTCGCGCACAAATTGCTCATACAGTGGCACCGCCTGTTCGGGCAAAGCAGCCCGATTAAAGGACGGGCGATTGCCTTTGTTTAAACGACCAAAGACTGTGAACTGACTAATCACCAGCGCATCGCCGCAGCCGTCGATCAGAGAGCGATTCATCCGGCCCGTTTCGTCCTCAAAAACACGTAGCTTGGTAATCCGACCGACCAGCCATTCGACATCCTCAGCGCTATCCGTCTTGCCCACTCCGAGAAAGATTAAGACCCCCGCATTGATTGCCCCCATCGTCGCATCGTTGACCACAACTGATGCTCGGGAGACGCGTTGAATCACTGCTCGCATGGGATAACAATGCGCTCCACCTAGCGTGCCGCCTGATCCACCACGCTCAGGATATATGCCGCCGCGGTTTCGGTGCGCAGCACATTCGCTCCCAAGCGCACGGCCTTAAAGCCCGACTCACGCAGTTGAGCATACTCCGCCACAGAGAAATCTCCCGCAGGGCCGACTGCGACGATCACTTCATCCAATGGGCCTGCCGCATTCAAAGTTTCGAGCAACGGACGACTGCCCTCCTCCAGACTTGCCACGATGCGTAGCGCCCCGTCGGCGGTCGGAGTCGCCTGCAACCAATCGCCTAGACTACACGGCTCTGACAACTCGGGCACATAGCTCAAGCCACATTGCTTGCAGGCCTCAATCATGGTGACCTGCCACTTGTCCATCTTCGGCTGTCCGTGCTCCCCTTGATCAGTAAACACTGGTTGAATCTCAGAAGCCCCGATTTCCGTCGCCATCCGTAGAATCAGGTCCATCGCTTTGCCCTTGGGAACCGATTGCAGCAGCGTCACACGCGGCTGCGGCGCAGGCATTGTTTCGACAGACTCCACCGCCACACGCACTGCCTTGCCATTTGCGATCTCAATTGTGCCGAGATAACGCGTGCCCTTACCGTCGAGTACCTCGATCGTCGCGCCCACCTTGGCACGAAACACTCGCACCAGGTGATGACTTTCCCGCGTATCAAGAATAAGGAATCCCTGCCCCACAGTCGCCTCTGCAAATAAAAATGATCGATAACGTGCCATGTCCACAACTTGGCGACTTCCACCGCACCAGACAAGCCCCTCCTCAAATTATCTCTGTGCCTCATACACGCTTTAATTGACCGCACCCTGCGAGCTCCGCCTAACCCGAAATCAGGCAGCGTGGATTAGTCAATCTGATACCAATCGCTATTTAGAATTATTCTAATTATCCTTGCGTTTCTTCATTTCCCGACTTTGTTGCTATTTAGCTTCGTCATTAATGCGATTTTAGAATCGTCCAAAATAAAAATACAACTCCCGAACACTGATCTGATCATTCATGCAACTGTCACCACAATATAAAGAGCTCCTCGACGATGCTCTGGAGGTCAGCGGACAGCGCTCGACCAAGCAGCGCGAACACATTTTTGCCCTGCTGCTGGAGAAACGCGACCACCCAACCGCGGATGAAATCTATGCCCGCGCCCGTGAAGGTATGCCCACGATCTCATTGGCCACCGTTTACAACTGCCTCGAGACACTGACCGACACCAGCCTTATTCGCCAAGTCAACTTCGAGCGCGAACCGACCCGCTACTGCCCCAACCTAACCCAGCACGCCCACTTTTATTGCCGAGAAAGCGGTGAAATTGTCGATATCGAACTCTCCGACAAATTGATCTCCGAACTGATGGCCACCCTACCGAAAGGCTTTTCGGCCCAGCATATCGACATCGCCTACGACGGCAAATGCGGCGAGTGCCACGACTAGTTTTTCAACCAATTTATTATTACAATACAATGAACACGCTCGAAATCAAAAATCTCAATGTTTCTATCGATGGCCAAGCCATCCTTAAAGACTTCAATCTCACTGTTCCTAAGGGTGAAGTGCACGCACTGATGGGCCCGAATGGCACCGGTAAGAGCACACTTGCTAAGGTCATGGCTGGTCACGAAGACTACACCGTCGAAAGCGGCGAGATCCTCCTCGATGGCGTCAACATCCTTGGTGAAGCGCCCGACGAAATCGCCAAAGCAGGCCTGTTCCTCGCATTCCAATATCCGCTTGAAATTCCGGGTGTATCGATCGCGAATTTCATCCGCGCCGCTCGCCAAGCACGCCTCCCTGAAGGTGAAGACATCAACGCAGTCGAGTATTACAAAGAGCTTTACGCCAAAATGGATGCACTCAAAATGGACCGCAAGTTCACCGCACGTGCGCTCAACGAAGGCTTCTCTGGTGGTGAGAAAAAGCGCTGCGAGATCCTGCAAATGTCGATGCTTGATCCTAAATATTGCGTCATGGATGAGACCGACTCTGGCCTCGACATCGACGCGCTTCGTATTGTTTCCGAAGGTGTGAACATGATGCGCGCCGAAGACCGTGCCTTCCTCATCATCACCCACTACCAACGCCTGCTCGACTACATCGTGCCGGACGTTGTACACGTCATGTTCGACGGACGTATCGTTCACAGTGGCGACGCCGAACTCGCTAAAGAGCTCGAATCCAAAGGCTACGACTGGGTCAAAGAAGCATTCGTTACCGCAACTGCGTAAGCGCGAGCTCTTCGCCATTACCAATTAGCTATTAACCATTACTTTATATGTCTGATACAGATACAGAAATTCAAGACGAAGCCATCAACGTCGACACCGAGAAGGGAAACTTCAAGTATCCTGAAAACTACGAGTTCGATGCCGGCGTGGGCCTCACCGAGGACACCGTCAAATACATCTCCAACGTCAAAGGCGAAGATCAATGGATCCTCGACTTCCGCCTCAAGGCACTCGAAATCTTCCAGAAGAAACCGATGCCGACCAAGTGGGCCGATAAGGACCTCGAGAATATCCACTTCGACGAGATCCGCTACTACCTGTCCAAAGGCCAAGTGCCCGCACGCACATGGGACGAAGTGCCTGACGACGTAAAAGAAACCTTCGAGCGCCTCGGCATCCCCGAGCAGGAGCGTAAATTCCTCGCTGGGGTAGAGGCACAGTTCGACTCCGAAGCCTCCTACTCTCGCATGAAGGAAGACCTTGAAAAAGAAGGTGTCATCTTTGTGGGTTCCACCGAAGGCCTGATGAAATATCCGGAAATCTTCAAACCCTACTTCGGTAAGGTCATCCCGACTTCGGACAATAAATTCTCCGCGCTCAACAGTGCGACTTTCTCTGGCGGCAGCTTCATCTACGTGCCCAAGGGCGTGAAGCTCAAGCAACCACTGCAAGCCTACTTCCGCATCAACGCGGAAAACTTCGGCCAGTTCGAGCGCACGCTCATCATCGCCGACGAAGGTGCCGAGATCACTTACATGGAGGGCTGCACCGCGCCTAAGTTTGAAACCACGACGCTACACAGTGCCGTGGTCGAGCTGGTTGCTCTCAAAGGTGCTAAGATTCAATATATCACCGTGCAGAACTGGTCGTCCAACGTCTTCAACCTCGTCACCAAGCGTGGCATGGCCGACGAAGGTGCCGAAGTGAAGTGGATCGATTGCAACATCGGCTCACGTCTCACCATGAAGTATCCAGGCGTGGTCCTGAAGGGCAAAGGCGCCCGCGGCGAAGTGCTATCCATCGCACTTGCCAACGACGGCCAACACCAGGACACCGGCGCTAAAATGATGCACCTCGCTGACAATACCACGAGTAACATCATCTCCAAGTCGATTTCGATCGGCAAAGGACGCTCCACCTACCGCGGCCAAGTGCACATGCCAAAGCACCTCAAGAATTGTAAGAACAATACTGAGTGTGACGCGTTGCTGATCAACACCAACAGCCGCACCGACACCTATCCTGCGATCACTACACGTGGTGAGAACAATACCGTGCAGCACGAAGCCAGCGTCTCCAAAGTAAGCGCCGAGCAAATCTTCTACATGATGCAACGCGGCCTCAACGAAGGCGAAGCCATGAGCCTCGCGGTGAACGGATTCGTCAATGAATTGATGAAAGCCTTCCCAATGGAATACTCCGTCGAACTCAAGCGCCTCATCGACATGGAAATGGAAGGCAGCGTCGGCTAGCATCGTGGCCTCGGTCATTAGACCGAGGATGACGAATGCTGGACATCGAACGTTCAACTTTGAATACAAAATGACTACAGTTTTGGAACAACCAACAAACACCACCAACCAACCCGCATGGCTCAGCACCCGCCGCAACGGCGGAAAAGCTCAATTTGAGACGCTACCAGCGCCCACCGCACGCGATGAGCGCTGGCGCTTTGCTTCAGTCGGCAAGCTCAGCATTGATGGCTTTGCGCCCGCAGCAGCTCCCACAGCTGACACGCTTGCTAGCCTTGTCGAGCGCTCCAACCTTGTTAGTGACCGCGCCGGTCAACTCGTCTTCGCGGACGATGTGCAAGCGCAGTTCGAAGGCATCAGCGATGAACTCGCCGCACAGGGAGTTATTTACCTGCCCGTGCTCGACGCCATTGTACAGCACCCCGAGTTGATGAAGAAATACTTCCTACAAGAATCCACAGAGTTGGGTTCAGAGAAATACTTCGGTCTCCACGCAGAGCTAGTCAAGGCAGGCTCAATTCTCTTCGTCCCCAAGGGCGTCGAAATTGAGAAGCCGTTCGTCAATTACTATTGGACTAGCGGCAAGATGGCAGCGGTGTTCCCACATACATTAATTATTGCAGAGGCTAATTCGAATGCCTCCGTGGTCGATATCTTCTTCTCCGAAACTGCAACGAACCAAGCCTTGAACGTCTCGGTATCAAACATCCACGCAGCCAGCGGCGCCAAGGTATTCCGTAAGGTCGTGCAGGATTGGAATGAAAAAACCGTCTCCTTTCAACTCGACACCACGGTCGCCGAGCGCGACACATTGGTAAAGAACGTCGCCGTCAATATCGGCGCCGAACGTGCGCGTTTTGAAAATCAAACGCGTATCGAAGGCCCTGGCGCAGACGTGAAAATGTATTCGCTCACCGTCGCCGAAGAAACCCAAGAATTCGACCAGCGTACCTTCCAGACGCACAACGCTGGTAATGCCGTGTCCGACCTACTGTATAAAAATGCATTGCTCGACAATGCCCGCACGATCTTTTCCGGCTTGATCAAAGTCGCCGAAGGCGCGCAGCAGACCGACGCCTACCAAACCAACCGCAACTTGCTCCTCGACCCATCCGCCGAGGCCAATGCACTTCCCGGCCTAGAGATTCTAGCCAACGATGTGAAGTGCTCACACGGTGCGACCACAGGTAATGTCGATTCCGAAGAGCTCTTCTATATGATGCAGCGTGGCATTGCTAAGCGCGACGCGATGAAGCTCATGGTATTCGGCTTCTTCGAGGAAGTGATCGAGAAGGTTGATAGCGACGAACTCGCCAACAACCTGCGCGAACTCATCCGCAACAAGTTCGAATCGAAAATTCATTAAACAAGCAGGGCAACTTCCACTCTCACCCTCACTCATTCCATGGCAGACGATCAAGTAACACTCACTCGCGAAGTTGAAGTCACGCTCATCCCGCAAGGCACACCAATGACCTTGCCCGAAGGCGAGACTGTCACCGTCACGCACCGCCTCGGCGGCAACTTCACCGTCATGACGCACAACGGTATGTTCCGCATCAGCGGAGCCAACGCGGATGCCATCGGCGAACAAGTTTCTCCAGAGTCCCAAGTAGCCGAAGCCGAAGGTGCCAATGATCCCGTCAGCAATGACGATCTCTGGGAAGCCCTGAAGACTGTGTTCGATCCGGAGATTCCAGTCAACATCGTCGACCTTGGTCTGGTTTACTCTTTGGAATGCAGCCAACGCGAAGAAGGCGGCCATAAGGTAGACATGCAAATGACGCTGACTGCACCTGGTTGCGGTATGGGACCTGTGATTGCCGAAGACGCACAGATGCGCTTACAAAGCGTGCCCGGCGTCGCCGAAGCGGAGGTCGACATCGTCTGGGATCCACCATGGAACCAAGATATGATCACCGAAGAAGGCAAAATGGTGCTCGGGTTAATCTAGCTTTAGAAATGTTATTTTCTCCCCCTTACGGGTCGCGCAAGCGACCCGTTTTTTTGTGCCCTTATAATCCCAGCCTTGGGTCAAGCGATTCAAGCTAGCGCCGCGAAATATCCAGGATCGCTTCTGCTTAGACCTTGCAGCGACAAGGATAGAGCCCCCTGCAAGGAAGTGGCATGGCATTATGGCATGGGCTCTTCTGCCGTCAGGTGATCCTGCCCTTTATCAAGGAGCGCGACGTAAGAAAAGGCGGGAGAAGCGCACAACATCAAGGAGGATCATCGTCTGCACTAAATACCTAATCTCTAACATCTCCTCAAGCTTGACAATGAAACTTACTAACGATAAATAAATAATTAATAATAACTAATTAATAATTATACAAAAAATGAAACCACAGACTCCTCTCCTCACCCTCATTACAATTGCGGCATTCAACCTTTCTGTATCCGCACAGACAATCCGACTCACCTTCGATCTGGGACAAGCCGACTTCGGCGCATATGAAGCATTAGGAACAGACACAGAACTCAATCTCACGCGCAGCGGCGGCACAATCGCAACAAATGACTTCTCGGAACTAAACGGCCTGATGGCTGAAACATACGCAATCAGCGGCGGATCACTGGGCCCAGCTTCACCTGTCGGCTTCACGATCTCCACAATAGGAGGAAGCGCAACAATTGATAGCACAGCATTGGATGTTAATGGCGGAGGCATCGACAATAACGAAAGTATTACATTCATTTTTGATACGAATATCTTGATCACTGAGTTTGATCTAGCAGGCATTGATTCGGCTCAACTCGCAAAAATTACGATCAGTGGGTCTATTCAGACCTTTGGCACGTCAGATAATGATGTTCACTCCGGAAGCTTCTCACTCGCCGCAGGTCAATCACTCATCTTTGGCTTCAATGAAACTAACGGCGCCGACTATGACATACAGGCATTCACCTTCGCCGTCATCCCCGAGCTCAATTCATGCGCCCTAATCTCAGGTTGCTGCGCACTAACCGTTGTGATGCTTCGCCGCCGTTCGAGGTAAACCGCTCACTAGAACTTGATAAAAAATAGTTCTCTTCATTTTCAATTAAATCAGTTTCACAGCCTTAGAGCAGGGTATGAATATCCACGACTACCATGCCTGCATTCTGCGCAGCTTGAATGTTAAGCGCTGTATCATTCAAAAGGATGACAGCGCTGTTGATCAACTCGGCCGCGCGCAAGTAGGCATCTGCCGCTAGCTTTGAATTAGTCACACACTCCGAGCCGACCACTGCTCTAAACCAGTCACGGATACCCAAAGACTGGAGTATTTGCTCCGCCGCCCACTTGGGACTGCCCACAGCAATCGCCATCGGTAGATGCTCGCGATGAAAATCGGCAAACGCCTGCACTGGAATCACTGGTTGCACCGTCCCCAAGAGGACTATAAACAAGGTTTCTTTCGATTCTGTGATCGCGACCGCACCAACGACCTGGCGCTGCTCTTTTGCCAGCAGATCAATAATCTCCGAGGCAGGCAAGCCGCCGCCGAGCGCATAGAAACGCTCTTCGGATAGCATTAATTCATATTCCGCCATCGACTGAGACCACGCGACAGAATGCGTCGGCATGGTATTAGCAAAAGTGCCGTTCAGGTCGAAAACCAACCCGTCATACTCGTGATGTGGGTGCTTCATCGCGCCTAATAGAAGGCGTAATTAAAGCATAGCAAGTGAGACCACGCAACCTGCGAGCATGAAGGCTCGCCACTCTCTACATATCCGCTTTCAATTTACAGACAGTTCTATTTTCAATATGTTACACTCGCTACGAAATGCATTCATCACTGGCATCGTCGTCATTCTGCCAATCGGCGTGACGTTGATTGCCATCCGTTACCTGCCCACCACGCCTAATCCAAACAGCGACTTCTTGCGGATGCTACCCGAAGAAGATATCACACGCTTGGACATGGCGATCAGCGACGGCATGAAGTTGATCATCTCCGGCGCCGCAGTGGTGCCGAATCGATCGAGCGGCGAGGCCGTACTCATCAACAGTCCGGCAGAAGTCGGCGCCGCGACATGAGCGCACCCGCGGTGACCGAACGTGCGCTGGTACTGCGCATCACTGCGAGTGGCGAGGCCTTTCATAAAATCGACATTCTCACCGCAGAGAGCGGCACCTTTGTTTGCCTCAAGCGACTCTCGAAGAACCGTTCGCAAAGCACCGAGCCAGATCTATTCGATACCGCCGACATACAACTGGAAAGCTCAAAACAAGGCACGACTCGTTTCGTTAAAGACTACCAACTCGTGCACCGCCATAGCGCTATCGGCCAATCGTACCGCAAACTACAACACGCCTCCGATTTCTGTGCGCTCATTGCTCAAAATGGCCCACATATGGCCGACCCCGCAGCGCTCTACCATATTACCGAACGTACCCTAGAAGCCTTCGCCGAGCGCGCACTCCCAGCTATTGTTTTTCTCAAAGCGATCTACATCCTGCTCAAAGATGAAGGCTATCCCGTACGCGAAAAGTGGTGGCCTGAGCTCCCAGCTAATTTACGCGAATCAGCCAAGCAATTGATCAACCCACCCACGCCCGACAGCGCAGCACCCGAACAGCTGGAAGCGTGCGCACAGATCAGTCGAAACCTCTGTCACTGGCTCCGCCGAGAAACGGACTTAATGTTGCCAAATAGTTTACAGTAGAAGCGTGCTTCCAGCCGCTTTTCTCATCCACCGTTCAAGCGGCAGGATGCCGCTTCTACTTTTTAGCCTACTTTCCGCCGGCATTGTAGCGTGCGATCCATGCCGCGCTCCACTCCGCGTAATCATCAGCCTCGATATGCGCACGTGCTTGCTCCATCAGATCCAAGAAAAAGTGCGTATTATGAATCGACAACAGCGTGTGCGCCAACAGCTCCTTCGCCATCACTAGGTGACGCAAGTAAGCGCGGCTGAAATGCTTACAGGTGTAGTTATCCGCCTGCATAATTGGCTTCGGGTCGTGCTTAAAGCGTTCATTCTTCAAGTTCAGCACCCCATCTGGAGTAAACACAGAGGCGTGACGCGCAAGCCGCGTCGGCATCACACAGTCGAACATATCCATGCCAAGGCCGACCATCTTCAACAACTGTGGTGGCGTGCCAACGCCCATCACGTAGCGCGGTTTTTCCTTCGGCATCACGGGTGCAGTCGCCGCAACTTGTCGAATCATCTCCTCTTCTGGCTCTCCCACGCTGACACCGCCAATCGCATAGCCAGGGAAATCCATCTTTGCCAATTCACGACCACAATGTTGACGCAAGTCATCATAAATAGAGCCCTGAATAATACCGAAGACATGGTGCCCCGATTCGAGAAAGCCATCCTTCGTCGCATGCTCTAAAAATTCACCCGCCCAGCGGATCGTGCGAGCTACAGCGGCTTCGCATTCCTCCCGCTCGCATGGATACGGCGGGCACTCGTCGAGTACCATAGCAATGTCGGTATCGAGGTTCTTCTGTATTTCGAAACAATTCTTCGGCCCGAGGAACAACTTACGCCCATCCAAGTGTGAGCGAAACTCGATCCCCTCTTCGGTGATCTTACGCAGTTTGGAGAGACTGAATACTTGAAAACCTCCGCTATCGGTCAAGATCGGGCCCTTCCAGTTCATGAATTTGTGCAGCCCGCCCATTTCCTTCACCAGATCGGAACCTGGACGTATATTTAGGTGATAGGTGTTGCCCAAAATAATCTGCGAACCGACCTCTTCGATCTGCGCAGGCGTCATCCCTTTGACCGTCGCCTGAGTGCCGACTGGCATGAAAATCGGAGTCTGAATATCGCCATGGCGAGTTTTAAGGACACCACGTCGAGCCGAGCCGGATTCTTTGAGCAATGTGAACATGCCGAGAAACTAAGAACATCGATGGTTGAACGTCCAACATCGAATTGTTGATTTTTTAAAGATCGTACAAACCGAGACGAGAGGTATGCAAAGTTCGACGTTGAATGTTCAAGCTTCGGCGTTCTTAGTTATCTTTTTTAATGAGTCTCGACATTCCAAGCATCCTAGAAATTGACGGCAGCGGCCTGCGCATTGCCATCATTGCCTCGCGCTATAATGAAGCACTGGTCGACTCGCTCGTTCGGCATGCCACTGCCACCCTGACCGCAGCAGGTGCCGAAGCCCCTCTGATCGAGCGCGTTCCTGGAGCCGCCGAGCTCCCTTACGCAGCTTCTACAGTCGCGCAACACTCTCAACTCGACGCAATTATCGTGATCGGCGTGGTCATCGCAGGTGACACCAATCACCACGAGATCATTGGTGACAGTACTGCCACTGCCTTACTCAACGTCAGTATCGCCCAAAAAGTACCCGTCATTAACGGCATCTTAGTCGTCAAGGACCTCGCACAAGCCGAGGCTCGCGCCGGAGCAACCATCAATCGTGGCAAAGAATTTGCCCAAGCAGCCCTCGAAATGGCTCAATTTACACACAAATGGAAGACAACGAACCAGTAACCCGCCGCTCACAACGCCGTGAAAACCGAATGAGCACCGTACAGTTCCTCTACCAATGGGAGTCGAACAAGCCGGAAGTCCTCGCGGACGGCATCTGCCAGTTCTTCGAGAACCAGGAAGAAGAGCGTGCCTACTATGCTTTTGCCGAAGAGCTAGCGCTCGGAACCATCGAAAACGCCGAAGTCATCGATGGCCACATCAACGAGCACGCCAACAACTGGACCTTTGACCGTATCGCCAAGGTCGATCTCGCCATCCTGCGCCTCGCTATTTACGAACTCCTCTTTCGCACCGACATCCCACCGATTGTCAGTATCAACGAAGCGATCGATCTAAGTAAAATTTTCTCAACTCCTGATTCTAAGCGCTTCGTAAACGGAATTCTGGATAAGATGAAGGAAAAAATCACCCGACCTCTGCGTAAAGCAGCGGACTAAGGAATCGACGAATGCGTAGTCTCTTTAAAAAATTCAAAGAGGGGCTCAAGCGCCAGACCCCTACTTTCCACAAGGCCTTTGATAGTGTCTTTTCTGGTGCCAAGCTAGATCAAGACGCACTAGATCAACTCGAAGAAGCCCTCTACACCGCTGACTTCGGCGTCGTCACCGTAGAGGAAATCATTGAAGAAATTCAAGCTGCCTACAAGGCCGATAAGCAACTCCGCGGCCAAGACGCTGCCAAAATCGGCGCGACCGTGCTCACCCGAGTGCTCGAAGGATCTGAAGGGTGCGTCACTGTCGGCCAACATCAACCCGAGGTCATTTGCCTAATCGGCGTCAACGGTTCCGGTAAAACGACCACTACCGCCAAACTAGGGCACCTGTACCAGAACGAAGGATACAGCCTTTTAATTGGCGCGTGCGACACTTTTCGCGCTGCAGCCAACGAACAGATCAAACACTGGGCCGATCGGCTGAAGATCGATATTGTCGCCAGCCACCACGGCGCCGACTCCGCCGCCGTCGCCTTTGATGCGTATGAAGCCGCCAAAAGCCGCGGCTGCGACATCGTAATTCTCGACACCGCAGGCCGGTTGCACACCAAGAGCAACCTAATGCAGGAGCTCGAAAAATTAAAACGTGTCATACAGAAACAAGACCCCGAAGCACCACACCACAGCTGGTTGGTCGTCGATGGCAGTCTCGGCTCGAACTCGATCGAGCAAGCGCGCGCCTTCAATGAAAGCTTCCCGCTCACAGGACTGATCATTACTAAGCTTGACGGTACCAGCCGCGGTGGAGCACTGGTCGGTATTTACCGTGAATTGAAACTACCTATTTACTTCGTCGGCCTCGGTGAACAACCCGACGATCTACAACCCTTCTCGGCCAAAAACTACGCCAACGCCATTTTCGGAATAACTGATGACGCATAAGGGCTTTGCTTGCAAAGACCACACTTCCTATTTTAGCCTTTAGCCATTCTAAAAATAGAGCAAACCCGGGCCCACAACAACGACTAACATGAGCACCATCGCACCACTCACCGTCGAACTCGCCGAACGCGCTTATCCAATTCATTTCAGCGACAGTCTGGGTGCTTTGAAAAAAGACGTCGCAGCCCTACGCGCTGCGGGTCGCAGTGTCCGTGTGCTCAGCGATGCCAAAGTGCTCGCCGCTCAACCTGACGTCCTTGCGCAGGCCGGCTTCGAAGCTGCCGAAATACTCAGCCTACCATCCGGCGAAAAGACTAAGTCGGTCGAATTTTTCAGCCAAGCTCTTAGCTTCCTAGCTGGGCACTCTGCCAACCGCGACTGTGCATTGTTCGCATTTGGCGGTGGCGTCATCGGCGACCTCTCTGGCTACGTGGCAGCCAGCTATCTACGCGGCATCGATTTTTACCAAATCCCCACCACTCTCCTATCGATGGTCGACAGTTCAGTCGGCGGCAAGACCGGCATTAATTTGCCTGAAGGTAAAAACCTAGTCGGCGCATTTTGGCAGCCCAAAGCAGTCTACCTCGAGACCCGCTTACTAGAAACCTTACCACCACGTGAATTCGCTGCGGGCATGGCTGAGGTCATCAAATATGGCATGCTCTACGACTTGGATTTCTTCAAAGAACTGGAGCAATTCAACTCACTCAGCGCAAGCTCCCTCGAACTCGCCGCCATCGTTCGTCGTTGCTGCGTAATCAAGGCCGAGATCGTCGCCGACGACGAAAAAGAAACTGCAGCCTCCGGCGGACGCGCCTGTCTCAATCTCGGACACACCTTTGCCCATGCGATCGAGAACGTCGCTGGCTATGGGCAGTATTTACACGGCGAAGCCGTTGCCATCGGTCTCAACCTAGCCACCCAACTTTCGGTCGAACTCGGCAAAATTGACGCCAGTAACATCGCCCGCGCTAAGGCACTCATCGAACGCTACGCCCTCCCGATCCAGCTCAAGGAAGCCCTCCCGACCAGCGACCTTATGGCCGCAATGCAGCGTGACAAAAAAAACCGCAACGGACGTCTACGCTTCATTAGCATGGAAAGCCTCGGCCACGCAGTGACCACCGACGAGGTCGATGTCGCACTGGTTGAATCACTCTGGAAAACAGTAGGTGCGAGATAATTAGAAGCAGCTGCATTCGCAGCTAGGCAAAGCCCAGAGTCGCCTCCTCGCGGTACTGGAAAATTACCGCCATCAGTTAAGGCCGACCAAGCCGAGCCGTGAATCATGCGGCTGTATTGCTTAGTCAGGTTTATCCCTTAATTTTGAGTACGATAAAGTGATTCATTTTGTTGTGCCAAACATACAAACGATTATTGCCGACTTGAAGTTGTACTTCGAGCGCCTCGGGCGTTGTCACTGCTTCGCCATTTACTTCAAGAATCACCATTCCACGGGCCATGATATCCGCATATCGAGATTCGGGTAGTACGTCACTAATCAGCAGGCCTTCCACTTCATCTGGCAGAGAAAGCCCTTTGCGTATGCGCTTATCAATGATGCTCAGTCGCACGCCTTCGAGAGCACCCTGCTCTAGATCAGCACTCGAAACTATGCCACTCAACCTACCTAGCACCACCGGTAACGTTAACGTCTCATTTAGGCGAACCAGCGTGACTACCACCTCACGCCCTGGACGCATTTGCGAAACGACTAATCGAAGTTGCGGTGCCGATTCGATCACTACCGCATCGATTTTCAAAATGATATCTCCGTAACGTATTCCGCCTTCATCTGCTGGCGAACCAATTTGAACTTGGTTTACCAAAGCACCACGGGTAGAAGACAAATTAAAGGCATCTGCTAAGTCTGGGGTCAAGTTTACGGGGATCAAACCCAGCAAGCCCCGCGGCACTTCGCCGGACTCGATCAGATTCGTCACCACATTTAGCACCATGTTCGACGGAATCGCAAAGCCGATGCCGATACTACCACCCGTACCGGATACAATCGCAGTATTAATCCCGACCAACCGCCCTGCAGCATCAATCAACGCGCCGCCAGAATTCCCCAAATTCACTGACGCGTCAGTCTGAATAAAATTTTCATACGCACCAGGGCCGAGTATACCAGACGAATCACGCCCCAGCGCAGAGATAATTCCGCTCGTAGCGGTCAATCCGACGTCCAACGGATTGCCAATTGCAAATACAATATCACCGACGCGCAGCTTACCACTATCGGCAATCGTCACAATCGGCAGTGGCTCGTCGTGCTCAATTTTTAAAATTGCGACGTCGGTCTTCTCATCAGAGCCGATCAGTGTAGCCACTGACTCGATGCCATTGCTTAGACGCACTCGAATCTCATCGGCTGCTCTGCCATCTTGCACTTGCACCACATGGTGATTTGTCACGATGTAGCCATCCTCTGAAATAATCACTCCGGATCCCACCCCCACCCGCTCGAGGCGCTCAGTTTGATCAGGTTCGGCGCCTGTCAGAGGGCGTCCCCACTGACGAAATAAATCCTGAATGCCCTGCGGCGCACATTGGTAATACGACGACTGAATAATTTGCGATGAATAAACCGCTACAACCGATGGCGTGGCCTTTCCCAGCACACCGGCATACGATACGACCGGCACCTCTCCAATCGCGCTTACCGCCCTAGAATCTTCAATAACTTGAAGCTTCGGGTTTTTTTCCGCGGCAACTAGTGACGCGACTAGAATACCACTAAACAATAAAAAGAAGGCCGATTTCATAAAAAAGTTGGTTTAGTTTAAGCAATGGAAGTCAAACAGCTCAGCTCAGCAAGTTCAAGGCTTTGAAAAGAGAATACACTGTAGCTCAAGCGATAGATAAATATATAGATGTACAATACCAATAAAAGATATTGCAAAAAACGTTATTAATAGGTATTATACCTGTGTCGTTTCTAACTGAATATAATTAGCAACGTGCAAACTCCTCGCCCCAACCAGTAGATCTACTGACTTCATCATGTTATCGCTCTCGACTACCACTGGTCATGCAATCCGCGCTTTGAGCTGCCTACCTCCCCCTGATAGCCCGCCGATGCAGGTCAAAGAGATCGCCGCGCAATCAAACGTATCAGAATTCTACCTTGCAAAGATCATCAGTCGCTTAGGTAAGGCGGGGTTAATCAAGAGTAAGCGTGGCTACACCGGCGGTGTACATCTCGCCCGCCCAGCTGAGCAAATCAGTCTACTTGACGTGAGCCGTGCGATCGACGGCAAAGAATGGCCTAATAACTGCCTGCTCGGCATGCCAACATGCTCCGAAGAGCAGGCCTGCGCAGTGCACCTATTTTGGAAGAACATGCGCTGTAAGATCAGGAAAAATCTAGCCGAGACTTCGCTGAAGGACTCAGCTGACTTTGTAGCTCATCAGAAAAAGTGCAATAATTCCTCAAGATAAAAACAGGCAACAGCAGGATGCCGTTAGTGGGTCAACATTAAAGTATTAGCTTGCGCTGTTAAGTTCTAGTTTAAAACGCCTCACGCATTAGCTTTACGCAGGCATTAAAATCGTCATCCTAACGTTAATAGATTCTAATATTTAATCTTCGACTGCCTTAACAACTGAATCAGTTATTTTTTTGCAGCCTAAAAAATTAAGCACAGACAATGAAGACTCCACTAAACACAATTGAACAAGCCACCATTCTCATAGTAGATGACGAGACTCAAAACCTGCAGCTAGTGAGCGAAATACTACGCCTAGAGGGCATGCCCGTTATTTTTTCGACACACGGAATCGAGGCTATAGAAATCGCCAGAGATCAACAACCCGCACTCATCCTGTTGGATATTATGATGCCTGGAATAGATGGCTTGGCAGTGTCCAAAATACTCAAGTCTGACGAAGTAACCAAATCGATACCAATCATTTTCCTAACTGCCTTAACCGAAGTCAGTGACTTAGTCAAAGCCTTTGCTGCTGGAGGAGTTGATTACATCACAAAACCTTTTATCCGAGAAGAGTTGCTCGCCCGAATCCAGACACACATCAGCCTCTATCAAGTGCGTCGACAACTGAAAAAACTCTACCAGCAAAAAACAAATCTACTAACGACACTCGCGCATGATATTAAGAATCCGGCAGGCGCGATCGATGGGTTAACGACGCTCATGATGGAGGACATCAAAGAAAGCAGCTACGACTCACGCCAAATTTACTCGATGCTTGATTTGACACGCCAAAGCGCCCGCGGGATGACTGATTTCGTCAACGACATCCTCGACGAAGAGACACGTAACCAAGGTGAGGTCCTTGAACTCACCCTGGCTCAGATTAATGTCGCAGAAATTGTCACCCATTTAGTGAAGTTAAATGCCGTTCAATCAAACGAGAAGTCAATTCGCCTCACATATGAGCCGACATTCAAGCCAATGGCGCAGATCAGCCAACGCATTTTAACTGGTATGTTTGATAACATTATTAGTAATGCCGTTAAATACTCGCGAGACAACTCGGATGTCATCGTCTATCTGATGCCATCGCAATCGCAGCCCAACGGCTTCCGTTTTGAAGTCCACGACAGTGCCTGTGTGATTAGCCCTGAAAACAGAGAGGTCATCTTCAATAAATTCGCAAAAAACACCGATGCCACGATTGGTAAGAGCTCCTCTCATGGAATCGGCCTAGCAATCGCAAAGCGCTTAGTTGAACTGCACAATGGCTACATCGGCGTGCGAGAGCGAGTCGGTGGTAAGGGCAATGTATTCTACCTAGAAATACCCCTAGAATCAAAGAATGCCTGCGGAAAAGCTCCGGCAAAGAACTATCTACACCAGTCGGACAGCACTGATGAGCCGTCTCTTGATTGACCTGATTTTGATCACTTTAACTATCCGCACTTAATGGGCCCGCATAAAGGCCTTGATTGCTGCCGGATTCGGCTCGACTGCGTGCTTCACAATCTCGCGCCCTTTCAACATCTCCAATGATGGGTGTGTTGACTCCTGTCCGATAGCGTCGACAATCGTGTCTGGGAATTTAGCTGGGTGCGCTGTCGAAAGGACCAATTGCGGGCCATCGCAATCGCCAGTAAACCCACATGCAGTGTGTGGATCAGCTACATAGCCATATTGCTCATAGACACGCTTAATAATGGCACCAATCTCAGCGTCGTTGGTGCGTGAGCTGCTAATGCCGTCCGACTTAAAGTCTTCAAACACGTATTTTCCCGTTTGCTTAAACGTGCTGATCACTTCACGTACCTTAGCCGGATCGCAATCTTCCGCATAGTATAGGAAGCGCTCAAAATTGGAAGCGACCTGAATGTCCATCGACGGAGCCAAGCTGGGTGCGACCTCATCCAGTTGGTAAATGCCGGTTTTGAAGAGTCGGTGTAGAATATCGTTTTGATTAGTCGCCACGCGGAAACCTTTGATCGGCACACCCATGCGCTGCACCAACCAACCTGCTAAGACATTACCAAAATTACCGGTCGGAACCACGAAAGTAACGTCCTCTCGGATTTCCGCTGGTAAGCGGAAGAAGGCAGAGAGATAATACACGCACTGCGCCAAGATCCGAGCAAGGTTGATCGAATTAACCGCAGAGAGACCGACTTCAGCCGCAAACGCACGATCCTCGAATACAGTCTTCATCGCCGCCTGCGCGTCATCAAAGCTGCCCTTGATCGCCAAAGGAAAGACATTATCCGCACCAGTGCAAGTCATCTGGCGCTCTTGTAGTGGTGACACACGGCCATCAGGATATAGGATAAAAGTCTTCACCCCAGTCTTACCAAGTAGCCCGTGAATCGCCGCCGCGCCGGTATCGCCAGAGGTTGCCCCCAGCACAGAGATCGGATTTCCCGTGCGAGCGATCTGCGCTTCGTAAAGATTACCTAGAAATTGCAGGGCAAAGTCCTTAAACGCCAGAGTCGGCCCATGAAACAACTCTAGAACGAACAGATCGTCGCTCAGTTTCTGAATTGGTGCGATATCCGCATGATCAAACTTTGTATATGAGCGCTCGACGATACCCTGCAACTCAGCACGGCCGATGTCAGTGGCAAACACCGCCATAAAAGCTCCGCACAGTTGAGCATAGTTGAGCAGTTCCCAGTCTTTAAGAAAAGGCGCTAGGTCGGGTAGTGTCGCGGGCAGATACAAGCCTCCGTCAGGTGCTAGCCCTTCGGCAATCGCTGTCGAAAAAGAAACAGGAGGCACTTGGCCACGTGTGCTGATGTATTTCATGGCAACAGAGTTCTAAATTCAGAGCAAAAGAGTCAATCCACAATTGAGCACTGCGGCTCAGCGCGAGCGGACTTTCTGGATGGTACAACTAGTGGCATTCTTTAAATAAAGAGGCGCCTAGGCGAAAAAATGAACCTCTGCTCAAGCGTAAATTTCCAGAGGCTCACTGATTCCACCAAACTGGTAAAGCTACACGACCTTAATTGAGACGACGCAATCGCCCTCATACACCTGCGATGTCGCAGAAGATTTGCTCAAAGACGGTGATCGCATTTTCCATCAGCTTGAGATCGAAGCCCTCGTCTGGAGCGTGCAAATTATCAATCGGCGTAAACAACCCAATCATCAAGGCATCCAATCCCGCGCGTTTATTAAAATCAGCAATCACTGGAATACTGCCCCCCTCGCGCAAATAAATCGGTGCATTACCGAAGCATTGCTCAATCGCACGGTCCGCAGATTTGAACGCACGTGCCAAGGCTTCCGGTTGATTTTCCGGTGTATTTGGGCGATCTGGCGGCACCGCCAGATAGGCCTCAGCCACTGGGCCGCGACGCACTTTAAGCGTCACCCCTGCAGGGCACAGCGCTTCGATCGCAGTGACGACTTGGTCTTGTATCTTGTGCGGATCTTGATTCGCAACTAAACGGCAAGTGACCTTAGCAAATGCCTCGCTGGCGATCACAGTCTTCGAGCCTTCGCCCTGATAGCCGCCGCCGATACCATTAAATTCAAGGGTCGGCCCAAAGCGCACGGCTTCGAGCGGCGAGAGGCCGTTAGCTGGGTAAAATGCCGGCACATCGAGCATCGCCTGATAGCTCTCGACGGTTTCTGGGTAGCGTTTTAATTCTTCACGTTCCCACTCTAAAACTGGTAGTACGTCGTCATAAAACCCAGGCACATTTACACTGCCATCGGGATTGTGCAGCCCCGCGCAAATTTCCATCAACGCTTGCAAGGGATTATAGACCGCGCCGCCATGGATACCCGAATGCAAATCACTCTTTGGCCCGCGCACTTTAATTTCCAAATCAACTAGACCACGCAACGCGGTGGTAATTACCAGCTGTTCCGGATTCGGACTACCGGTATCAGAGACAAGAATAAAGTCTGCCTTAGAGATCCGCTCGGCATACGAATCAAAGAACTTCGGCATGCTCGGGCTGCCAATCTCTTCCTCCCCTTCGATCACATAAGTGATGTTCAGTGGCAGATCTGGATGCTTCGCCAACACACGGGCAAGTGCCGACATATGAACGATTGTCGGGCCCTTGTTATCAGCAGTGCCACGACCATAAATACGCCCCTCACGGACCTCGGGTTCAAATGGTTCACTGGACCAGAGCTCAAACGGATCGGCAGGTTGCACATCGTAGTGCCCGTAGATTGCAATATGCGGCCACGCCGGATCACCGAAACGTTCCGCAAGAAGAATTGGGTGCAGCGCGGTCTCGACTACCTCGACTGTAAAGCCAATTTCCTGTAGCAGACCAGTGGCATATTCACGCGCGCACTGCATCCCATCCGCATACGCGGGGTCGGTCGAAACCGAGGGAAAACGAATATATTGTTTAAGAGCTTCGATTGGATCCAACATGCGCTCTAACTTGCGTGCTCGCTCTCACAGGTCAAGTGAGCACATTGAAATAACCAGTCCCACGAGATCAACCCAGTCGCTTCAATCTACACCCTAGCGATGGTCCCAAGGCAACTTCACCTGCACGGGTGTGTGATCCCAGACCTCGAAAGGCTCAAAGATCTTACCAGGATTGAGAATTCCCTTCGGGTCGAGCGCATCTTTTACCGCTCGCATCGCCGCGATCTCAGCCTTGCTGTGTTGCAGTTCCATGAACGGTGCTTTCGCCAAGCCCACTCCATGCTCGCCGGTAATGACGCCGCCGAGATCGACCACTTTCTGCATGAGCTTTTTGATGCCTAGCTTTGCCTTGACTGCGTCTTCAGCATTTGCGCGATCATACATAATATGTACATGTAAATTGCCATCACCAGCGTGGCCGAAAGTCGGCGTAGCCAAGCCGATCTCTTTCTTTAACGCGATCGTATATCGAATAAGCTCTGCTTGCTTTTGAATCGGCACCACTACGTCTTCGTTTAGTTTGGTATCTGCAATAGAGAACATTGATTGCGAACAGGTGCGCCGCACCTGCCACAGGGCTTCGGCTTTTGCATCAGTGCGAGCCTCACGATGCGCCAGCGCACGGCTCTCCATAAACTCTAATAATCGGGTGCGTTGCTCACGCACTTCTGATGGACGCCCATCCATTTCGATCAACAGAATCGAAGCACGCGGACAATCATCAAAAATTAAATTACCGGTATAGCGCTCCGCACACGCCACGGATTGACGATCGAGGAATTCGAGAATCGACGGATTGAGCCCAGCATCAAATAGGGCCACCACAGCCTTCAGTGCAGCCGCTTCAGACTTGAAGGCGAACATGCCGGTCCAGCGCTTCTGCGGTTTTGGGATAAGCTTCAATGTCGCAGCAGTGATCAACCCCAGAGTCCCCTCAGAGCCAATCAACAAATCCCGAAGGTTCAGGCCCGACACATATTTCTTGAGTGCGAGGCCTAGCTTGAAAGGACTGCCATCGGCATAAAAGCCTTCGAGACCGAGTACATAGTCACGGGTCACACCATACTTCACGCACCTTAGGCCACCTGCATTGCAGGCGATATTGCCGCCAATAGTAGAGTATTTCTTCGACGACGGGTCTGGCGGATAAAACAGATCCACTGCGTCGACTTGAGCCTGTATTTCGGCAGTAACCGCTCCCGCTCCGACCGTCACCATGCGAGACACCGTATCAATCTTGATGTCATTAAGTGCCGACACATCCAAGACCCAACCTCCGTGCAGCGGCACAGTCGAACCTGTCGCAGACGAACCTGCACCACGGGCAGTCACCGGGATCGCATACTTATAGGCGAGCTTGAGCACCGCGCCAACTTCGGTAGCGGATTGAACTTTTACCACCGCATCAGGCAAAAACGAAAGACGTAGGTTATCTAACGAAGCAACGAAGCAACTTTTTTTATCTACAAAGACACGTCCCGGCAATTTACGCCGCAAGGCCTTTATTGCCGTTTGGCTGGTGAGCTTGTTGTTGCTCTCTGGTTTCCGACTGGATTGAGGACTCATATTATTTATAAGATATAATTAATATCACAGTGAATTCAACCACATCTGCGCGGAACAGTCACTGACGCTTTAATATTGCACCCGAGCGGCCCCTTCGCATTTTCTCACAATTATGCTTCAAGCTGGTATCGTAGGTCTCCCCAATGTGGGCAAAAGTACACTGTTCAACGCTCTTACGCGCACACGTAAGGCGGAGTCGGCAAACTATCCGTTTTGCACGATCGACCCGAATGTGGGCGTCGTTCAAGTGCCGGACAGGCGCCTGGAGCCTCTGCGTGAGATCTCCAAGACAAATAAGGTCATCCCTGCGGCGATTGAGTTCGTCGACATCGCCGGCCTCGTCGCTGGCGCGAGTAAGGGGGAAGGCTTGGGCAACAAGTTCCTCGCCAATATCCGCGAGGTCGATGCCATCGTACACGTCGTGCGTTGTTTCGACGATGACGACATCATCCACACCTTGTCCGGCATTGACCCACTGCGTGATATCGAAGTGATCAACACTGAGCTCATCCTCGCCGACATCACCTCACTTGAAGGCCAACAAGATAAGCTCGTAAAGAAAGCGCGCGGTGGCGATAAAGAGGCCGCCGAAAACGTCGCGCTCATCGAGCGCTTGCTGCCACACCTGAACGAGACCAAGCCCGCGATCACGCTCGACTTATCGGACGACGAACAAGCCGCACTCAAGCGCCTCTGCCTACTTTCAGCAAAACCAGTGCTCTATGCCTGTAATGTTGCTGAATCAGACCTCGCCGACTACTCGGGCAATGCCTACGTCACCGCCGTCGAGAAATTTGCCCATGAGCACCACGGTGCAGGCACTTGCGTCGTTTCAGCCTCCGTCGAAGCCGAGCTAATCGACTTTGATGACGAAGAGGCCTCAGAATATCTCGAATCACTCGGCGTACAGGATTCTGGCGTCTCGCTCCTTATTCGTGCGACCTACGATCTGCTCGGCCTCGCCTCCTACTTCACTGCGGGCGTACAAGAAGTGCGTGCATGGACTTTTAAAAAAGGCATGAAAGCTCCGCAATGTGCTGGCGTCATCCATACCGACTTTGAATCAGGCTTCATTAAAGCCGAAGTGGTCGCTTACGACGATTTGATCGAAGCAGGCAACGTCGCCAAAGCACGCGAAGCTGGCAAATACCGACTCGAAGGCAAAGAATACGAATTTAAAGACGGCGACGTGACACTCTTCCGCTTTAACAACTAGGCGGCTTCTCGATTTCGCACGGCCGTTGCATTTCCGCGCCAGGCTAATCATTGCGATTAGCCTGAAGAATAGAAATGTTCGTAGAGTTGACTAAATCAAGACTTACTTGCACCTCTTTACGTCCACTATGACTTCGCGCATCCAACACCATAACCTTCAACGCCTGCCACTTATGTTGGCCGGCATCGCACTACTCTGCTTGAGTGCTTGTGATCAAGCGCAACCCGTGTCCTACCAAATCCCGAAGGAGCAACGCGCCGACACGATACCAACGATGGCAGCAGTAACCACGCCAGAAACGAGCGCTCCAAGTAAGATGAATGTGCTTCCCGGCATGCAACAAGCGGCCAACGCAGCTGGCGAGGTCGACTTCATCACTCCTGAAGGCTGGCAAAAAATCGCCGCCAGCGGCATCCGCAAAGCAACCCTCAAAGTCACCGCTGACACTGGCAGCGCCGAAATAACCATCCTCACATTCCCTGGCGATGTCGGCGGACGCCTCGCCAACATCAACCGCTGGCGCGGTCAGGTCGGCCTCGAAGCAGCCACAGCCGAAGACTTGCCGGCTTACACTATTGATTATAACATTTCAGGGCACCGCGGACTCTACGTACGCCTAGAAGGCGAAACCCAAAGCATCCTCGGCGCACTCCTCCCCTTTCATGGCAGCACTTGGTTTGTCAAAATGCTTGGCGACACTGCCACCGTACTTGCCAACGAAGCATCGATGAAGCAATTCCTCGATTCCATCGTCCTCGAAGATCACGCTCACTAAACCATGAAAGCGCTGCTTCAATTCTTTGCATCCCTACGGCTCACCGTCGTCCTGCTCGCTTTGTCCATGGTGCTGATTTTCTTTGGCACACTCGCACAAGTCGAAACTGGCATCTGGAAAACACAGAAAGACTACTTCGAAAGCGTTCTGGCGATCTGGGCTTATCCCGAAGCATGGATCGCATACGATCAGCTCTACTGGCTGCGCATTCCGATGCCCGGTGGCTACCTGCTCGGCGGCATGCTGCTAATCAACCTCCTCGCCGCCCACATCACTCGATTTAAATTTAGCGCTAAGAAAGCCGGCATCTTCCTGATCCACATCGGACTGATCTTGCTACTTATTAGCGAGTTACTAACCGACCTGCTCTCTGAAGAGAGCCAAATGTCCGTCGATGAAGGCGCAAGCAGTCACTACTCTCAAGAATATCGCGACAACGAGCTCGTGTTGATTGACCGGATGCACGCCGATTTCGACACTGTGCATAGCATTCCCATCGCACTGCTAAAACCAGGTAAAACAGTCGCCGTGCCAGAGAGTCCGCTGACCATCCGCACCGTCAGTTACTATCCGAACGCACAAATCGGCCGTTCCCAAGAGGGTGCCGCACCAGTCGAGTCTCCCGCCAACCAAGGTGTCGCAGTTAAGATGAACGTCGTCGTCACACCGACTGCGGTTACATATGCGGAGAATCAGATCAACACCGCCACTGCTTACGTCGAAGTGCTCAGCCCCGAGGGTTCACTCGGCATCTGGTTGGTTTCGAATGTCATCGACGATCGCTTCCCACCGCAAATGGTGACTCTTGGCGAACAAAGCTGGGAGATTGTCCTCCGACTGAAGCGCCACTATTATCCATTCGCAGTCGAGTTGGTCGATTTCTCCCACGAGAAATATCCTGGCACCGAAATCCCCTTCAACTACTCCAGTGAAGTGATGGTGCGCCACAGCGATACCACCAAAAATCAAAAAGCGCTGATCTATATGAATCACCCACTGCGCTACGAAGGCCTGACCTTTTATCAAGCCTCTTTCGCCAATGACGACCGCACCTCGATCTTCCAAGTCGTGCGGAATCCAGGCTGGATCCTGCCCTACGTCAGCGTACTACTAATGGGAGTCGGCATGCTCGTTCAGTTCGGCATGCATTTCTTTAAATTCCTCAAAAAACGCGCTACCGCCTAATGAAGAAATTCGCTTTCACTCTGATCCTGATTATCGCTGCGCTCATCGTCGCATCGGGATTCAAGCCAGCCACCAATACCTCGGACTTTGATGTCGCCAGCTTCTCCGAACTGCCGGTGCAAGTCGGTGGCCGCATCAAACCGCTCGACTCGGTTGCGCGTAACACACTGCTCGTGCTTGCTGCACGTCAAAAAGTCGTCACCCCCGAAGGCGTAACACTCAGTCCGATCGAATGGTTCATGGATCTGACCATGCGCCCTGAAGTGGCCGACACCTATCGCGTCTTCAAAATCGAGTTTCCAGACGATCTTGGTATCGCAGGTCTCGCACAAAAAGGCCAGCGTCACTACGCCTTCAATGATCTTCTGCCGCACTTTGATGAGATCCTACGGCTCTATAAGGAAATCAACCCTGAACCGAAAAAACGTAGTCCCTACGAGCAACAAATCGCCGATCTGAACGACGGCCTCACGCTCTACCACCGGGTAATGCACTCACTGCATCCAGTTGGCACCCCTGAGCGACTGGACCGACTCGTCGATGAATATCAGAGCTACATCAGCAGTATCGCACCAGGACTCGTGGCGCTGCGTCAACAACAAGCGGGTGAGGACTACGATGCCGAATTGCTCAGCCGATTCATTCAATTTGGCGACGATTATTTAAAACTTTCGAAAACCGCCTATTTACGCGTCGTGCCGCCAATCGCACCCGTCGATCCACTCGACGACTGGAAAAATATCGGTTTGGAATTACTCGACGTGATGCGTGGCGATGACCTCAGCCCTTACGTCACCAGCTACGCCAGCCTGACGATGGCATATCGGCTAGATCAAGCCGACATGTTCAACAAAACCGTCGAAGAATTACGCCAACGCTTTATCGGTGAATTCCCGAACGATATTGATCGTGTGCATTTCGAACGCGTCTTCAATCAAGCCCAGCCGTTCTACCTTTCGATGCAGCTCTACCTGCTGATCTTCCTGACCGTCTGCATCTCATGGCTGCGCTGGTCGGCACCGCTTGCCAAGGCGGCATTCTGGGTGCTATTGCTGGCCTTTACCGTGCATACCTTAGGGCTAGTCGCTCGCATGTACATCCAAGAGCGCTACGGTGTTTTTGTGACGAATCTCTACTCTTCTGCGGTGTTCGTCGGCTGGGGTGCCGTGTTGCTTGGTGTCATTCTTGAAAAGTTTTATAAGAATGGGGTCGGCGCGGCAATGGCTTCACTGGTCGGATTCTGTACGCTCATCATTGCGCACCACCTATCCATGAGTGGCGACACACTTGAAATGATGCGCGCAGTGCTCGACTCCAACTTCTGGCTAGCGACGCACGTCACCGTCATTACATTCGGTTACTCCGCGATGTTCTTTGCCGGCGCACTTGCACTGATCTTCACTGTGCTTGGGTTATTTTCCAAGCACTTCAGCAAAGAGTCGGCCAAATCCATCGTCAGTATGGTGTATGGGATCACCTGCTTTGCCACGTTATTTAGCCTCGTCGGCACCATTCTCGGCGGCATCTGGGCCGACCAATCCTGGGGTCGCTTCTGGGGCTGGGATCCGAAAGAAAACGGCGCGCTGATGATCGTGATCATGGGTGCCATCGTGTTACACGCACGCTGGGGCGGGATTGTGAAAGAGCGCGGCCTCATGGCTTTGGCGATTTGTGGTAGTATCGTGACTGTATGGTCGTGGTTCGGCACCAACCTACTCGGCGTCGGCCTACATGCCTATGGATTTACCAGCAGTGGCTTCTGGTGGACAATCGGTTTTGCCGCCAGCCAGATCTTTTTTATCTGCCTATTGTACTTACCCTGGCGTTACTGGCGCAGTGCATTTGGTAAAGATAAGAATCGCCGCGAATGCTAAGGTAGCCTCATCGCTGACCAAGCAAGCGAAAGGCTTAATCGGTGGGCGAACGACGGGACGATAAGCCCGTGGTAGTTGCATCTACAGGGATACTGAACAGCGACTCAAATAACATACGATTCCGCCGAATTTTAGTGTAGGTTACATTATCATTTAACGTACCATCAATGTACAGTGCATAGCCCATTGGCAGGCGAGGAGATGCCGCGGCTTCAGACGACGAAAAGTATATTTCTAGACTCACCAAATCTGTCCCCCTCAGAACTTGAGCCCGGCGATAAACTTCTTCGCGGCTCTCCAGATCGATATAATGATAAATAGCGAACGGCAATAGCCCACGACTCACGATCAGCGCACAAGCGCGCCCCTGCCATTGCTCGTCAGGCAAACGCTCCAACACCGAATCTAGCCCATAAATAAGGGCCTTTTCAGATAGGTAGCTCCATGCTAGGTGCACGAACGAACTCTCAAACAAACGAACCCGCATGTAGAACTCGGCGATTTCTCTATTTAAATTCAGCATCTCAGGCGGCTTAATCCATCCCTGCTCCCCGTTATAACCAAACTGGAAAGCAGACTCTCTTCCAGCACCTTTTTTTAATGTATACAGATTGGGGCGACGCGCCATAATTATCAATTCGGAGGTCGCATCAGCGCACGTTGTCATGCCATGTACAATCAAAGATTCTATGTCTTTAAGCTGTGTAACCTCTAAATGTTCCTCCAACAGGGTCACCAATGGAGACTCCGGCGGCACTTTTCCATTTGGCTGGTTGTCATGGGAGCTGGCTTTCGGTTCGGCCACGATTGCAGTCGGCGCAACAGGTATTGGAACCGGTAGCGCACTGCCAGCCAGTAAAAAATAATACACCAATCCGGCGACAGCTCCAATGACGATCAATACTGTCCCAACTATGAAAAACAGAAATCGCTTGGAGATTAATTCTCCTAGGATATTAACATTTTGCGATGATTTCGTATTATATATCATTTGAGAAAAGGCCTAGGTTAGGAAATTTGATATGCTATAAAGTCGATTAAAATAGAAAAATACATTAAAAAGTAACGCTGCAAAGAGGTATCAATCTAGAAACAAAAGCCAGCAGTTTCGAACCAGGAACTACAGATGATTAGCCGCCGTTAGCCTGACGCTCCATTTCGGCGAGCTCTTCTTGAGCTTTAGCAACGCGCGCCTGTGCTTCTTGAATACGTTTCGCTCGCGCTTGAGAATCCTCATAGGCCTTTTTCTTCACGGCCAATTCTGCTTCGAGACGAGCTGCCTCACGCTCTGCCGCGCTGACATCCGATGTGGTCGAATTGCGCGCAATCTCATCACGCACTTTTTTCGCCTCCAAGGCCTGGATTTCTTCTTCAAGATTCACCTGAGCTTGTGCTTCTTGGTCGTACTCATACTGCCGCTGAGCTTCAGCCGCTTCAAGCTCCTCCTGGTTCTTGTCATACTTGCTACCACCAAGGCCACCCAGTGTAGCACCCACTGCTGCACCCGCAGCCACATTCACCCCACTACCGTCACCGAGCTGAGCCCCAATTACAGCGCCCAGAATCGCACCCGCGGCCACGCCGACATTACGCCCGGCATTGCCACTATTGGAAGATGAACATCCGCTAAAAAGTAACGCAGCGCATAAGAAAAAAGGAGTGAATGTAGCTTTAAACATAATTGGACGCTATTATTTAGTAAGGAAATTGCAATATCTAGAATAAATCGCAGGATGCGTAGGTATATACAGCCACATGCATAGTTGATACGACTCCGAAATCACCAATTTCTTGATCGATTGCCTAGATAGCCCGCCGCGATCTCCCATACACAATCCAACACCTATGAATTTACGAAATCCTGAACGCGGCCTCTTCTCGGTCAAAGGCCTCATTTTCAGCCTCGGCCTGATCGCCTCCTTTATTTTCGTCGGTGTACTCTACGGCGGATTGATCCGACCAGCCGCTGATAAAGCCGCACTCGCGCAAAGCTATGGCCTCGAGGGTGCTAGCTCATCCTCAGGGATCTTCATAATTCTTAAAGATTACGAGCAACAAATCTGCCTCTCACTCTTCCTCTGGGGCCTTATGATCCTTGCCTATAAGTTTATATTGGTTCACTCCGAAGCGACCGTGCTCGGACGCTTCGCACCTGAGAGTGAAGGTATCGACGCAGAACCAGAAGTCGATCTACTCAGCGGCTCACGCAGTATCTCCCGCGAACGCGCAGGTAAGCTCTCTGACGAAATCGACCAAAAGAGCGCACACCCCGATCTTAAAAATAAAATTCTCCCCTACGTCATGGCTCGTGGCCTAGAGCGCTACCACATGACAGGTAACGTCCCAGAAACCACCGAGACCATTATGGGCCGGCTCGAAGTCGCTTCCGAACAACAGGAAAGCGAACTGTCCATGCTTCGTTATCTGGTTTGGGCAATCCCATCCATCGGTTTTATCGGCACTGTCCGCGGCATCGGCGTCGCCCTGCACCGTGCGGACGAAGCCCTGCAAGGCGACATCTCCGGCGTCACCAACGCGCTCGGCGTCGCCTTCAACTCAACCCTCGTCGCTCTGATCATCAGTATCGTACTGATGCTGCTGATCCACCTACTGCAAAGCGGCCAGGAAGGCCTTATTCTGCGCGTTCAAACCTTCTGCCGTGAACAAATCATCGATAAACTCTACGACCGCGACCAAGCGAATGGCGAAAGCGAGATCAAGATTGAAAATACTCCAGACGGGCCCGGCGGTCAAGAAGTCAGCACTCTCAATTAGGGTAAGTTCCACTCATTTTAATTAGACATTGCTTCAATGAAACGCCGAGACGCACAAAGCTCCGCACTGTCGTTCATCGACTGCATCTGTTGCGGTTTCGGTGCCGTATTATTGCTTTTTATTCTGACTGCAAAGAGCCAGATCATGGACTCGCAAGAAGAAGCCACTCAATCCCTCGCCGCCGAAGAGACCCTTCAACAAGCAATTGAAGAAGCCGAAGCGAAGCAAAAATCTCTCGAAAAAGACATCGCCGCGCTTGATCCACAACCTGATGCCAATGCCACCAGCGTTGACGAACTTGCCGCCGAGCAAGAGCGCCTCGCTAAAGCCATCCAGGATCAAACCGAGGCACTTGCCACACTCGAGACCAAGACTGAAACCGTTGATGCTGTGGCAGGACTCGATCGTCCATCCGCTGACCAGAGCTACTTATCCGGGCTGCGCCTAAGGGGGCCACGTGCTATTATTTTACTCGAAAACTCAGGCAGTATGCTCGCCATAGATGCTAACAGCGCCCTCGAAATCATCCGTACCCGCGGCGGGACCAATGCCACAAAATGGCTGCGCGCTAAAGCCGCCGTGCGTGCCGTGATCGCCGCGATACCAAAGGGCATCAAAGTCGCAATCTTGCAGATGAACGAAGCCACATCGGCGATATCCGGCAACGCCGCAAGCCCCTACATTGACCCATACGACAATAGCGCCCTACTCATCACACTCGAGCGACTCGACGCACTCGAAGCCTCCGGCGGCGCCGACCTATCTAAAGCCCTGCGCACCGTCGGCAGCCTCAAAGAGCGGCCTAGCAGTCTCTTATTAATCAGCGACGGTCTACCGAGCGCGCCCAACCCCAGTCAGCGAAGCCTCTCCGAGGCTGACCGCGTGCAACTCTTCAAAAACGCAATGGCGACACGCCCAAACTACTCCTGCAACGTGATCCTCTTCCCCTTCGAAGGCGATCCCTCTGCGGCAGGCCTTTTCTGGCAACTCAGCGGTCGCACTAACGGCATCACCCTTATCCCCGACCGCGATTGGCCCAGGCTCTAAAAGGATCATGATAAAAAGACGCCAGATCGAGGTATTCAGCCTCTCCTTTTTAGACTGCCTCTGCTGTGGCTTCGGCGCGATTCTATTGTTGTTCATTCTATCAATCGGCTCAGGCAAGGCTGGCGTCGAAAGTGAGGTCGATGACCCCACTCTGCTGGCGATGCGCGCGCAACTCGCCCAGCTCGAAGCAGACGTCGCCAACAAAGCCGCCCTCCTCGAAGCTTCCATCAACAGCAAGCAGACCGAGCAAGAGCGGCAGCGCATACAATCCATCATTCAAGAATTGGAATCCACGCTGGCCGACCTTCAACAAGAATTCGACAGTAAACAAGCCAACCTCAGCACCAACCAGCAAGCCGCCGCCGAAGCCACACGACTGATTCAAAGCTTTAAGCACGAGGATCTCCCCCCCATCGGGCTGCCCGCCGATGCCACGCACGTTGCCTTTATCATCGATACATCTGGTAGCATGCGCAACCAGCTAAGCAATCAACTCCACTTTGGAGTGATTGAGCAAATCACCGAACTCCTCGATAGCCTGCCTGAAGTAAAAAGTATTCAATTTATCGATACCAGCGGGAACTACATGCTCCGCGAACGCCGAGGCTTATGGCTACCGGACTCTCCTGGCCTACGCCAGCAAGCCTTACGCGCGGTGCTCAACTACCCGATCCTCAGCGTCAGCGATCCCGAACCCGGCGTGCGTAAAGCCTTCCGCGACCTCCAACAAATCCTCGATCCCAACGACAGCATGAGCCTCTACGTGATCGGCGACGACTTTCGCGGCTCGACTCAAAGCTTTCTGCTCAAATTAGACCGGCTTAACCCACGTGATTTGACCACAGGTAAACGCCCCGCCTCGATCAGCGCCATCGGTTTTCCGACCCTAATCAACCCCTTCCAAATCGGAACTCCACAAGGCAACACTCGCTTCGCCAACATCATGCGCGAAATCGCCGAAGCCCACGACGGGGTCCTGATCCTCAAACCCAGGATCTAAATTGCAAAAAGCCAGCAAACAAATGCTGGCTTTTTTATATTTATCGATGGTGCGGGTAGACGGAATCGAACCGACGACCTCTGCGTGGAAGGCAGATGTTTTACCTCTAAACTATACCCGCTTCATCGAAGTGCGTAAGATGCCCCCCAGCCCGCTATTGGGTCAAGACAGGAATTCAGAGAAATCAGGAATTATAAGCTATCAGCTCAAACCATTAGGCCTGGAAGCGAAATCGGATCATTGAAGCATCAGTGAAACAGCCATTTTTAACTGTAATCCTCAGAAAGTAAACAGGCCGGAGCTCTGCTGGAGATGGCGAGGCAATGGCTGCCTCACATTTGCTCATCACCGCAACTCAAAAGCCTTCTTCAGAAAAAGGGATCGGAGCATTGTTATTTTGCTCTTCAATGAAATCCTGCAGAATCAATGCGGCAGCTCGGGAATCAATCTCTCCACTGCGCCGATCCAGTTTCTTCTTTTGCTGCTTCAAGCCCTGTTCCACTGAGTGGCTCGAAAGCCGCTCGTCGACCCGATGGACTGGCAAGCCAAAGCGCTTCTCGATTTCGCCAATAAACACATCGACCTCTTTCGTCCTAGTTCCAACCGAACCATCCATGTTCAACGGATAGCCACAGATGATCCCATGAATGCGACGCGACTTAATCATCTCCTCGATATGCTGGAGCCGTGCCTTCTTCGTCGCAGCCGTGGCAGCTGGCAGCGGCACGGCGATGCCGACCTCGTCTGCATGCGCGAGCCCGATCCGTTTCTCACCCCAATCTATGCCTAGATAATTCATTGAATTATCAGGAGACCAGAGGCTGGAAACCTAAGGGCTGAGAGGTGGAGCTGAAATAAGAGAGTGCCAGACATGCTAAATGAAATGGTTCGTTTATACTAAATGCTTCAGCGCTTCCTTCGCGCCGATCGCCTGGACTAAGGTCTTAATCTCCTGTGCCTGATCCTTGTGGCAAACGAGTGTCGCATCGTCGGTTTTGACCACGATGAGATCTTGCACGCCAAGGAGTGCCACGAGGTGATCGTCGTCTCTGGAAAATACAATGTTGTTACTCGAATCCTGAATGTGCGCATTGCCGCGCACCACATTGCCCGCATCGTCTGCTGGATAGTGGCGCTCGACCGCAGGCCACTCGCCCACATCATCCCAATCGAAACCAGACTCAACCATCACGACGTTTTCCGCCTTCTCGATGATCGCATAGTCCACCGAGATTTTCTCGAGGCTCGGATAATGGGCCTCCAGTAATGGGTCGATCGCAGTACCTTCCGCCAGACCAGTGTCGATGGCTTGCAAGGCGCGCCAGAGCGACGGCGTATTCTTGGCTAGCTCGGCAGTGATCGACGCGACGGACCATACAAAAATCCCAGCGTTCCAAAAGTAGTCACCCGAATCGAGATAGCTCTGCGCGGTCGCAAGGTTAGGTTTCTCAACGAAACGCTTAACGTTAAATACAGCGCGTCCAGCAAACTCACCAAGTTGATCGGCCTGCTGAATGTAGCCATACCCCGTCGCAGGAAATGCGGCGGTGATTCCGACTGTCGCTAGCACAGGATTCGCCTCCGCAGCGGCAAACGCAGTTTCTAAAGTTGAACGTAAGCCCTCGGCATCATGAATTACGGCATCCGCCGGCAGCATCGCAAACGATGCATTCGGATTCTCACGCGCCACCAAAATCGTCGCCAAGCCAACTGCGGCGGCGGTATCACGGCCGACGGGTTCGCCGATGACTTTGGCGGGATCAAGTTCAGGACACACTTCGAGCACCGCAGCGCGTTGCTCGGCATTGGTAATCACAAAGACATCCTTGGCAGGCACGAGTCCATCCAAGCGATCGATCGTTTGCGCCAACATTGCCTTGTCGCCGACAATCGGCAGCAACTGCTTCGGACAAGCCAAGCGGCTCTCGGGCCAAAACCGCTCACCACGGCCACCGGCCATAATTACTACATATTTATCAGGCATACCGCTACGCTTGACCGATGCGTGTATTTGGCAAGACCAGAACTCACTTACCACCTCTCGAAATAGTTGCAAAGACGCTTAATTTACAACGCACTACGCGCATGACACTTTCTGCTGCCGACAAAGAAACTCTACGCCAATCACTCTGTGCGCTGCAGCGCGCGACGCTCGAAGCCATCCTCAATGCGCGCGCGAGTCGCACCACCGACCAGCTCGCAGCGATCACTGAAGAGACCGCGGCGGATGTCATCTACGCGATCGATACCATTGCCGATCAAGCGATCTTCAAATGGTTTGAGGATAACTGGACCGCTGATTGGCCGGTGCAAATCATCATGGAAGGGCTGGATGATGCGCACACGCTTTGCTTCCCGCTGGGTACCAAAATCGAAGACACCACGCTCAAGTGCATTATTGATCCGATCGATGGTACGCGCGGCATCATGTATGACAAGCGCGCGGCTTGGATACTGATGGGCATCGCCCCACAGCGCGGCACCGAGAATACACTCGCCGATATCGAAGTAAGCGCGATGACCGAGATTCCCACGACTCGCCAATGGCGTGCCGACCAGCTCAGTGCGACCCGCGGCGGCGGCATGCACGCCTCAGCTTTCGACATTCGCAACCAATTCAAACAGTCGCCAGTCGAGCTACAACCGAGCCAAGCCAGCGATGTGCACCACGCATTCGGCACGATCTGCCGCTTTTTTCCAGCAGGCAGCACCCTACTTTCCCAAATTGAAGAACTCCTATGGGATCAACTCTACGGCGAATCGAACGACGGCACACCACTGGTATTCAATGATCAATACATCTCTACCGGCGGCCAATTCTACGAAATCTTAAGTGGACATGATCGCTTCGTAGCAGACATTCGCCCGCTCGTTTTTCGCGTGCTGGACATTGAAGAAAACCTCAGCGCCCATCCTTATGATGTATGCTGTGCGCTCATTCTCGAAGAGGCAGGCTGCATCGTCGAACACCCAGATGGTAGCCCGCTGAATTGCCCACTCGATACGACCAGTGCGGTGAACTGGGTGGCGTATGCGAACCAAGCATTGGCGGATCATATACGACCAGTGCTACAGGTAGTGTTAGCGCGATTAGTGGGCTAGGCAGCGAAGTGAGTTAAACAGTCTTGGTATAAAGCCAGTCACGACAGAACCACTAGCGAGTGATGGTCATACCGTGATTGATCTTAGCCTTCGAATGGATACTCTAGGCACAAAAAAGCCCTTCGCTCGGAGAACGAAGGGCTTTTAAAAATGTTATAAAACGGAAACGTCTTATGCGCCGACCTCGAAACGAGCGAAACGCTTAATCACCATGTTCTCGCCCATTTTAGCGATCATCTCTGTGAGCAATTGCTGAACAGTTTGATCAGGGTTTTTCACGTAGGCTTGCTCTAGAAGGCAAGATTCCGCGAGGAACTTATTGAGCTTACCTTCAACTATACTAGCGATTGCACGTTCTGGCTTACCTTCGGCTTGCTCTTCAGCAACCTTACGCTCAGCAGCAACGATCGCAGGATCGATGTCATCACGAGAGATACACGCTGGGTTAACCGCAGCGATATGCATCGCGATGTCGCGAATGAGTTGCTTGAAGTCATCAGTCTTAGCAACGAAATCACTTTCGCAGTTCACTTCAACCATGACGCCGACCTTACCACCGAGGTGGATGTAAGTCTCGACAAGGCCTTCGCTTGCATCACGACCAGACTTCTTTGCAGCAGTTGCTTCACCCTTCTTACGAAGAAGATCAGCAGCTTTCTCAAAGTCACCTTCTGTTTCTACCAATGCTTTTTTGCAGTTCATTAGTCCAGCGCCTGTGCTTCCGCGCAGTTCGCCAACCATCTTTGCTGTAATTTGAACACTCATGTTTCTATGTTTTAGCTTTTAATTCTATGTAAAATTGAGACGTTTCGTCTGAAACTGATTATTCAGCAACAGGCTTTACTTCGTCTTCGCCGTAACCCGCAGGGAGAGTCACATCGACATCTTCTTGCTGCTCGAATGTTTGCTCACGAACCAAAGGAGCGCTTTTTTGCACTTTCTTAGCTTCACGATGAGCGAGACCGTTTTGCGCGGCTTCGAGAATAGTTTCGACGATGATACGGATGGATTTAACAGCGTCGTCATTACCAGGGATCGGGTAGTCGAGAACTGTTGGGTCAGAGTTTGTATCCACCAGACCGATCACTGGGATGCCAAGGCGACGCGCTTCAGCAACTGCGATTTCTTCGTTCTTAGTATCAACGATGAAGAGTGCCGCCGGGAGCTCGCTCACGTTGAGCATACCTTCGAAGTTGCGGTTCATACGGCTCATTTGGCGGCGAACAGCTGCCTCTTCCTTACCTGGAAGTTTTTCGAGACCGCCATCTGTATCCATCTGCAAAAACTTGCGGTATTTACCGAGCGAAGTTTTGATGGTTGCAAAATTGGTGAGGCCACCGCCCATCCAGCGATTGACGCAGAAAGGCATTTGGCAAGCAGTTGCAGCTTCACGCATAATTTCTTGCGCTTGGCTCTTAGTACCGATGAAAAGGATTTCTTTACCGGAAGCAACGGTCTCTTCGATGAAGGCATATGCTTTTTCAAGGAGCGCGTGAGTCTGCTCCAAATCGATGATAGAGATGCCGTTGATGTTAGCGTAAACGTATGGCTTGGACTTTGGATTCCAGCGACGAAGCTGGTGGCCGAAGTGAACGCCTGCGTCGAAAAGGTCTTTTGGTGTTACATCCATGATATATAGTTTAAAGCCCTAGGATAAGTCCCAGGGAGAAATGAAGTTTTCTTGTGTGATTATTGGTTAGTTGATTGATTAACGAATGAAGCCATCGCTTCACCTTCTCCTGATCCACTGAATCAGGAAGCGAAGAGGAAAACGAGCCTCCCAGCGCAAAGCAAGCGCAAAGCTGGTAGTTTCAGTTAAAAATTACCAGCCGAAACGCAGCCTTGGAGACTGCTCAAAAAAAGGGCTACTTATCGGGCAGAAATGCCCGCTGCCACTGATTCTAACACACCTGAAGAAGCGGCGCGCCGTTTAAGCCAAGACGCCACCGATATAATCACGGGAAGCCAGCACTTCTTCGGTTGTCAACCGCGGGCTGAGTTCAAGCACCAGCGTGTGCTCAGGGCGGACAAACTCAGCAATCATCTTAAAATCAATCGTGCCCGTGCCCGGCACCTGATGGTCGCGCCCGCTATCCGACACATCATGTAAATGGAATCCAATTAAGCGATCCGCCATCGCAGCCAAATGTTCACGATGATCGAGCAGACCGAGCTGGTGCTTGATCTGGGCATGCCCGGTGTCATGCCAATAGCCGATATGCTCCTGCTCGTTTAGTTCTTTGAGGAAATCAGCATACTCCGCATCGATCGGCATCTCTTGCATGCCTTCGCGATTTTCTAGACACAATTTCAGATTACGCTCCTTCGCCCAGGGAATCGCACGCTCATAACTTTGCACAATGCGTGGCATTGAGCTCTTCGAAGCCTTCCGAATCCGCTTCATCGCACGATCACGACGTGACTCAAACGCTTTATTTTCCAATAAATCGCAGGCCTTAACATCCGCCGCTTCCATCCACTTCTCAATCTTCCTCTCTGGTGACTCAAAGAAATACCAAGTGCTGCCAGAGTGCATCACAATCCGATCTGCCCCCACCCTAACTGCAAAATCAAGCGTCTGCTTGGTGTATTGATCCCACAATCGGCTCTCCCGCCTATCAGCAGTCGATGGCTCATAGAGATTCGGCGCTGCATGCTGCACGCTATTCGGCAATGGACAAAAGTTATGCACCGAGGAAATCTCAACGAGGCCTTCTTCAACCGCCTGAAGAATCCCCGGGACCAGCGAAATACGGATGCCATGACTCAGTTCTACCTGCTTGAAACCCAGTCCGACCATCTCTTCGATCATTTCATAACCATCCGTGTGCCGTGCGGAACACCAGCAGGTAGATAAAGATAAACGATCAAAAATATCACTCATGGCAACAATGGGCAGAAAAAAGTCCCGACACGTATTGCACGGGGCGGGACTCAATCAATAACAAGCGCTTGCAGCACCCACACACATAAACTTACATGTTCGAGTAACGAACGCGAAGCATATTATTAAAATCTAATTCCTTACGCTTACGACGCTTCACCTGAGCAGGCTTTACGAAATAACGATTCGCACGAATCGTGTGAATCGTACCTTCGCGGTCGAGACGTTTTTTGAGGCGGCGGAGCGCACGTTCAATGGGCTCGCCCTTACGGACTTTTACTTCGATTGACATAAAAAATAAATTCGGTTTTGAGGAAAAGAGGCAGAAACATGCCCCTGAGAGGGGGTGCGTCAACCCTAATTTTCGATTTCACCTGCCAATTCTTATTCGGCTTCAGGAGCCGCTACCACTGGCGGACGCGTAGAAAGTGTCAACGACACGACATTCTCGATATGACGCGTATGCGGAAATAAATCGAAAGGCTGAATCAGAGTGATGTCGTAGCCTGCCTCGACGAACTCCTTCAAATCTCGCGCCTGTGTGGCCGGATCGCAGGACACATAGACGATCCGCTGCGGCCGAAATTGCATTAATTGCTGGCGAAAGCTCGAATCGCAGCCCTTACGCGGCGGATCAATCACCACCGCAGTCTGTTCTGCAGGGAACTTTAGGCTATTAAAGATCGCCTCGGCCTTACCGATCACGAAGCGCACATTTTTAATGTTACTAATCGTCGCATTCGCCTGCGCCCAACGCACTGCCGGCTCGCTGATTTCAACACCCGCGGACAGCTCAAAGGATTTTGACGTCGAAAGCGTAAACAAGCCGACGCCGCAATACGCATCCACCAAGTAACGTGCGCCAAGCAGCGATGCCTCACGCGCCACGTGCTCGACTAACTCAGGTAGGATGAAAGGGTTATTTTGGAAAAACTCTCCAGCCTTGAACTGGAATGTGTGATTGCCGATACGCTCAGAGACGATCTCCTGCGGATCAGTCACCACACCTTCGAGCACATCACGCATCAGTATCGTGCCACCACGCTGACGGCGCTTCCTACCACCCGAGAGGCGTGCATCTTCGCGTGCTTCCGGCAATGCGGCGTTGATCGCTTCAGTCGCGATCGGGCACTGCTCAACATCCAGAATTTGGTTGCGGCGGCCATATTGCAAAAATCCAATCGGCTGCGAGCCATCCTTCGCTGGGCGCTCATAATGCGGCGTTATCTTGGAACGATAATTATATTCCTTCGGCGAACCGTGCGACAACTGCACTGGATGGTCGATCGCTCCGAGCTTCAGCATCAACTCCTCAACGTGCTGAGTCTTCTCCTTTAGCTGGCGCACATAGGTCATATGCTGATACTGGCAGCCACCACACTTTTGATACAGCCGGCAACGCGGCTCGACACGATCCGGCGACGCTTGCAGCACTTCAACCAGATCTGCATCCGAATAATTTTGAAAGTTACGATAGATGCGCGCCTTCACCCGCTCACCGGGAATCACGAATGGCACCATCACCACCCAGCCATCCACACGGGCGACGCCCATTCCTAGATTGGTCAAACTCTCAACGGTCACTTCGACCTCTTGATGATACTCAAAAGGCTCTGATACAAAATTTTTCGGTGGTTGCATCCCAATGCCCTCCCCAATGCAGCCGCATCCTGCAACCTTAAAATCGATAACAAGCTTCCCATCGAACAACTTTCTGCCCTTATTAAATTCAATAATATGCAAGACGCCTACATTCAGAGCCGCCAAAACGATCAAGTCAAAAATCTCGTCAAGCTTCGCGAACGCAAGCACCGCGACCGCCAAGAGCGCTTCCTAGTCGAAGGCCTGCGCGAGCTCGGTCACGCCATGGGCTCCGGCTATGAAGTCGAAACCATTTACTACTGTCCAGAATGCTTCCCCTCCGCTCAGCACGAAACCTTTATTGCCGATACCTGTGACAATGATGGCCCACCGCTCGTGCGCATGAGCGCAGACGCCTTTAGCAAAGCGGCCTATCGTGAAGGCCCCGACGGCATTATCGCGATCGCCAAACAGCAAAGTCACTCGATCCAGGAACTCGACCTACCAGCAGCGCCGCTACTACTGGTACTTGAAGGCATCGAGAAACCTGGCAATCTTGGCGCAATCCTTCGCAGTGCTGACGGCGCCGGCGCAGATGCCGTGATCCTCGTGGACTGCGTACTCGATCTCTACAACCCCAACGCAATCCGTTCCTCCCAAGGCCTAGTTTTTGCACTGCCGATCGTCTGCACCGAGCAAGCTTACCTATCAGAATGGCTCACGAAACATCAGATTCAAACCGTCGCTACCACTCCCGACACCAAAAGCCTACACTGGGACATCGACTACAAAAAGCCCACCGCACTGTTTTTCGGCAGCGAAAGCGATGGCCTAACCGACTATTGGCTTCACCATACAAACGAGCGTATCCGCATCTCGATGGCAGGCAGAGCCGACTCGCTCAATGTCGCCGCAGCCGCAGCCGTCTGCCTCTACGAAGCAAAACGGCAGCGCACTTAAAAAAGGTGCGAGGACGAGTCGGCCTCCCATTCAGCGACATCAGCTAAACGTGATCTGGCATTTAGAAACCACGTTTCTTCAAGTCCACTATCGTCTGATCCAGTGCTTCTGCCATCGGCGTGGTAGCCAAATAGCCTAAATCTCGCCCTGCTGCACTGATGTCAAAATAGTGATCTTTAGCCAACTCCACTGCGACAAAACGCGTGATTGGCGGCTCATTGCGACGCCCGAGCAACTTCCACAGCCCTTCGCAGATCGCGCCGACACTATACGCCACTGGCAACGGAATCTTCTTCGTCAACGGCGCATGGCCCAAACCCTCCAAAATCGAATTCACCCACGGCCACAGTTCGACCGACTCTCCTTGCGAAATAAAATATGCCTGCCCTGCGCCCGTGCCTGCAGTTAAGGCATCGAACGCATCCAGATGCGCGTCAGCCACATTGCCCACATACGAGACATCCACACGACTCTTGCCATCGCCAATGATTTTCAAACGCCCAGCTTGCACACTCTCAATCACACGCGGCAAGAGATGTGGATCGCCCGGCCCGAAGATCAGATGCGGTCGCAATGCCACAATCTTCAAAGACTCCGAATTCGCAGCCAGCGCCTCTGCCTCGGCAATCGCCTTGGTATGCGCGTAGTGACACAGCCAATTTTTGCCGTACGGCAGCGACTCATCACCGCCACGGATCGGCTGACCAGTAAACACCACACTCGGCGTGCTGGTATAAATCAAACGCCCGACGCCCTGCTGCTGGCAAGCCGCCACCACATTACGCGTGCCAATCACATTCGGCTGATAATAACTGTCCCAGCTGCCCCAGACGCCCGCCCGCGCCGCCACGTGAAACACTGCATCCACGCCCTCGCATGCAGCCGACACTGCCGCCGCATCCGTGAGATCACCACAGACGACCTCCACGCCTTGCGCCTCCAACTGTGGTTGCGACGAGCGACCAATCGAGCGCACTGCGTAGCCACGCGCCAATAAGCGCTCAATCACATAGCCACCCACAAAGCCACCGCCACCTGTCACTAAAATCTTCATACACGGCCAGACCTACGCACCTGCAAACTTCCTCGCAAGCGACAAACGATGAATCTTCGCATTATGCCGCACATCCACGGGGAACGATTTCTCAAAAAAGAACGCATTAATGCCGCTCGTCATCGCATGCTGCTGCGCGATCTCGCGTAGCCCTTCAATGAACTCGGCCCGCGCCGAATCGCCCACCGGGAATGCGCCCGCCTCTGGCTCGATCACGATTGCGGGACGTCCCCCGCCGACATCAATCAACGCCGAGCGAAACACATGTGGGTGTGCATTAAAAATCGCCTCACAGCAATCCGTGTAAAGCGGCCCTTCGGCAGTCTGCACGTGCTCGATTTTACGGCCACAGAACCACAAATGCCCAGCCTCACCGATCCAACCGAGGTCGCCCATACGGTGCCAATGCCGCTCACCATCGGCGATCTTCGAATCTGCGTCCGCATCTGCGCGCTTGTCGTAGCTACGCGTGACCGACGGGCCGCGCACGATGATTTCGCCAATCGCACCGGCTGGTATTTCCACGATTTCAGCAAAGGTCGCAATCGGCCCAGCAACTGGCTCAATAATCCGCACATCCACTCCGGGCAGCGGCGTACCCACACATGTGCCGTCGCCTAGCGCGGTGCGCACGGCAGTCTCGCTCAACACCTCCGTCGAGGCGATCGAGCTCACAGGCAAAGCCTCAGTGGCTCCATACGGCGTATGAATCTCGCCGTTCGGAATAATCGCTTCCATCTGCCGCATCAACGCTGGCGGCACCGGTGCGCCCGCCATTAAAATACGTCGCACACTCGGCAGCGTCACCGCATGCGCCTCACAATAACGCGCGATCTTGGTCCACAATGCTGGCGAACCAAAACTGTTGGTCACCGAATTTTGCTGAATCGCACGCACGATTTTTTCCGGATCAACCCTCGCAGGGCGACTCGGATTCATCTCTGGCACCACGGTGCACATCCCCAGCGCTGGATTAAACAAAGCAAACACGGGCAACATCGGCAAATCCACTTCGCCAGGCGCAATGCCATACTGCGCACGAATCGCCTCCACCTGGGCCACAAACATGCCGTGTGCATAGCACACGCCCTTCGCTGGCCCCGTCGAACCGGAGGTAAACAAGACCGCCGCCAATTCGTCCTCCGCAGAGTCCACGACTGGGAAATCCCCCTGTGCGTTATATTGAGCGATTGTTTGTTCAAATCCAGAGCCGACCGAGAGCTTTACCGACACCCCACTAAAACTAGGGCGAAACAGCCGCGCCACCCAAATCGCGGCAGGAATGCCAACCACGGCATCCGGCTGCGAGTGCCGCACGCAACGCAAGAAGCGCTTCAAACCCATGCCTGGATCAATCACGATCGGCACGGCCCCCATCCGAAACAGCGCAAACACGATACGAATCAAATCCAAGCCCGGCTTGACCATCAGCAACACACGTGTGCCTCGCTCAATGCCACGTGCAGCAAAATAATGCGCCGTCGCAGATGCCTCCGCATCCAGCTGCGAGAAACTACGCTCGACATAACGGATCGCGCCACCTGACTCACGCCCGACAGGCGCACGCACTGCAGCTGCATCAGGATGTTGAGCAGCTTGTTCAGCCAGAAAGTAAGCGACATTGTGAGGCATAGTATAGAACAGACATCCCGTGGCAGGACGGCGAAGTTGCCAAGAAAAAAGAAGACAAAGCAAGTCTCCTCAGTTCAGCCGAAAACCTGTCGTCGCAGACCCTGAATCACCGCAAGATCGCCCCAATTCGAGCCCTGCATCGCATTTACCTTCGGTGGATGCTTTCGCCCACGTTCCATTTGCCAAGCTCCAGTAAAGCCACGCACAAACTCCGCAGAGCCCAAGATCGCGCCGTCAGTAAAGTAACGCACCCGACAGCGCAGCATCACTGACTTTGGCAATTCGCCTTCTTCCTGATTCAGAACCCTCAACGCACGCTCATGCGTCATCTCAGACAAACCAGCACCCGAAGCATACTTACCAAAGATCAACATCCGATGCATCCGTAGGGCTGAATCAATCCGCTTCGCCCCATGATCAGTCCAAATATTGATCAGTCCCCGCTTGGCCTCAACCACTCCCGCCACCGCCTCGGCATAACCACAGAAGCGGTAATCCTTCGGATCTTCGACCAGGCCAGCACGCACAGGGTTGAGATCAATGTAAGCGGCCATTGTCTGCAACGGATTCCCCTGCCCCTCAACTAGCACCGACTTAAAGCGCTCCGCCCACAAAGTGCCATAGCGCTTATGCGAGCGATTATACCAGACAGAAAAACGCTGCTTCACCGCCTTCATAAACTCCGAAACATCCGTCATCCGAGCCAACAACTTACGACGGATCGCCTCAGCCTCCTCACCGCCTGCTTCAAGCTGAGCCTCCATGATCTCCACTGCAGCCCCTTGATACTTCGTAGGCTTAGGATACAGCACCTTGTAACGCCTCATCAATTCACGATCCGAGACGGCGGCCCCATCAGGCACTCGCAGTAATACATGGAAGTGGTTCGACATAATGCAGTAAGTCAGCACATCCACACCGCAGAAATCCGCAACCTGCCGAATCATCTTTCGCAGGATCTCCTTCTCCCGATCCTTAAATAACAACTCACCATTCACAGTGCGAGTCATCACATGATACACCGCAGCACGACCACTCACCTTCAAACGTCGCATTCTCATACAACACAAGGAAACCAACTTCTAGAAAAAGTCCAGCGATGCGGCTCGATTCAGCCTGTCCCTTTTTAAGTCTCTGAACTTATCGGTAAAAGTATTTCTTCCCGAAATCAAGATGATCCAATGCCTCACACTTATTATCAGTAGACTTATAGAGCAATACCGATGAAGGCTCTTCAAGGAACTGCTGACTATTGTCTGAAGAACCTAATATGACAGGGTAATAAACTTTAGAAAAATCGAGAAAGACTAGGCGCTTTAGCACTCCACTCAGGTATCTCTCCGAAACGGAGGGAACCGCAGTTACATACCATTCGTTATCACACAGAATCACGTCCAATTCAAAATAGTAGGCTTCGTCTATGCTGATTACTTCAAATTTATTCCTCACAATATACCCCCATGCAGCGTCGGGATTATCCGTATTTTGCTGAACTTCTTTCACTGCGTTTTTCACCGACAAACACAATGTATCAGTGTAAATTCCTGACATGCGCTTTAAAGCGATAATCCCAAAAACAGCATACCATAATATCCCTGAGATTAAGAAAGCTATAGTTAATTTTTTCTTCATGGCTTTAGCAAAGGATCGATTCCGACAGCATCAAGGCTTTCGTTCACCATTCTAGAGACGTCTGATGGACTACCGTAAACATCAACATTCCCAGAAGCATCTTGAACATGAACAGTCATATGAATGTCATTGGGTGCGAAAAGACCTGTTTGTTCATAAACGTAAGCCGTCCGATCACCACTCAAAGCGGCATCGACAACATTTAATGCACGACTTGCAACAGCTAGACCAGCTCCTACGCCAGTAGATCGATTGCCATCAATCCTGCGACCGAGCTCGGGGCGATGATAATTACCTTGCGAATAAGAATAAAATGATCGCTCAGCACGAACGCCCGATTGCGGAGACGTTGTTGAATCTGTATATTTTAGATTACCATTACCTGTAGCATCAGGCATCTGAGGAGAGACGGGACCAGCTAAAGCGTAAATAACTTCAAATGCTTGGTTAGGGTTCCCCAAGTCATAAGTCGCGACATTATATCCTGGAGTAGAATCACCTGGCTTGCTCATTACCGAGCCTCGATTCGCTGTTGGATCACCATAATATACATTGTTAGCTGCTGAGATCTGCGCCGCCAAATTTGTGTGTGGAGTATCTACTTCAGGAGCGATTCCTAATAAACTCTGCCACCAATTCGGCTCCTTAACTGGCTGACCTGAAATAAAATTCAGATAGCGTTGATCTTGAGACGTTAAATCAGCTCCCGGCGATTTCCCAATCGGATTAACTGTTGTTGCTGTTGGCATTGCCGCTCTCCCCGTTGGATCGACAAAGTTGACCGGGTCGCCGTTGGCGAAGGAATACAGGTCCATACTGGCTGCGTGCCCGAAGGGGTCGGGTGAGATAAAGCGGCCTTCGGTGGCATTGTAGTAACGTGCGCCCATGTAAATAAATCCTGTGGGATCGGTTCTGTAACCGCGCCA